>Ga0209427_10005248_pt1 | contig 14865 bp, 13 predicted proteins | sample DeeMarSWOR136_30_FD_187465 | JGI IMG/M metagenome (GOLD analysis project Ga0209427, IMG submission 187465) | Marine sediment microbial communities from White Oak River estuary, North Carolina - WOR-1-36_30 (SPAdes) (version 2) | ecosystem: Environmental > Aquatic > Marine > Intertidal zone >...
CCAATTTTATGATGGCAAAATGTACCTCTGCGACCTGTGTATTCATAGGATTGGTGAGGAGAGACAAAAAGGAAGGCAGACCGCCTGTGAGGCGGCTTGCCCGGCCCGGGCGATACACGTAGGCACGACTGATGAAATCTCTGCCCTGACGGGCGAAAGAGCGGCTGAAAGAGCCGGCCAAGAAAATACACATTGGAATCACACTAATAGCTGGAGTCAGTGATGTTTCGTTTGAAAATCGGAGTTACCACAAACGTACTGCTTCGATCTGTCCTTGCCGCTTATTCGGGTAATAAAATCCACTACTCTCGGTAATCAGAATTGTGAATCACTTCATAAATTTAATAAAATCTAATATAATTATTAAAGTTCCAATCGCGAAAGGTGAATCTTTGACCGAGTTTCCGCGCCTATTGGCTGCGGAATATTAACAAGATTTTAACATTTATTTGTTAAATTTAATGTCTGATAGAAAATTCATCGGTTGAATCAAACAAATCGACTATATTACATCTCCTGGCTAGAACCAAATAAGTAACCTAATCATCCTAATGTGTCACGGTAAGAATGGCGGTTTGAAGTCGAGCCCAAGTATATTGCGTGCTTCAGTCCGCAATTTCTTTAGAAGCACTTTCAATTGTTTCTTCTCTTCTTCTGAAAGAACTGAGAAGGTTAAGAAAATAGCGCGCTCACTTACCTGGTCCCACTCTTTAAAACCTTGTTGGGTTAAGGTAACATACACTTTCCCATCTTCCTTGTTTTTGGTCTTCTTAACCAATCCTTCCTTCTCCATCTTATTTATCAGGGTAGAGACACTGTTTAGATTTCTAAGAAGCCATTTTGCCATATCGCCTTGGGTCATCCCATTTTTTTCCTGGGTGAGCATATACAAAATACGGCACTGAGCGAAGCTAGTTTTAGACTGTGCAAGCTCAAGCTCAACGGCATGAATAAGTGTATCTCTAGTCTGATCGAAGAGAACAAAGAGATTGCGAGTATAGGTATCTAGCTTGAACTCATCTTTGGTTTTTTTTACCATTGGCTTTGGAAATAGCTAAATCCTTCCACTAAAAAATTGAGTGACTGCAACACATAACTCAAAATATTGACAATTCAAAAATAGATGGTATAATAATAACATATCCCCTATTACGACGTCAATATCAACATCGATGACGATAGCACAAGGAGTCTAAATAAGAATTGGATGTGCTGATATGTTTAAGATACTCGAAAGTTCAAATGTTTGCCATCTAAAAGGGATCCAATGAAAGGAGGGATGTGTATGGTTTGACGCCGGAAAGATTTGATGTGGTTATGAAAGTTTATTAGAAAGGAGGATTAAAAGTGACAAAAAAAATACTTTTTATATTGTTAGCAGTAGTTCTAGCTCTCAGCGTGGGTCTCATCGGTTGTACGACCTCCCAGCAGGAGGAGGAAGAAGAGGAGGAGGAAGAACCGGGTGTAATTGAACTTAAGTTCGCTCATACGGTTCCCCCCGTGGAAGCAACAGCTGATGCCTGGATAGCATGGGGAGATATGATTGAGGAAGAGTGGGCAGCTATTAAGGGAGCTGACGAGCCATCAGTTAATTTCAATTATTATTGGTCAATGTCCTTGTTGATGGCACACGAAATGTATGATGGTGTGGAAGCTGGCACTGCCGACATCGGCTTCTTCCCCATTGGTGTAAATCCAGGCGCGCTACCTATGAACGAAATGTTTAGGTTACCTTTCCTGTTCGACTCTATGGACGAGGCACTGTGTGTGGGACAGCAGGTATACGGGGGCGAGGACTCGCTCTTCATCGATGAAATCGAGGGAGATGGGGCTGTGAAATTCTTAACATGGTACATGATGGGACCTTACCAGCTCCACATGGCGACCGGCGAAGTGACTTTACCTGCTGACATAGCAGGTCGTCCCATTGGCGCCGAAGGAGAAATCCTCGACATTATAACTGCGGCGGGCGGCACTGCCGTAGAAACTACCTTCGCGACTATCGCTGAAGGCCTGGATCTGGGAACGATTGATGGGAACATTATACACATGGCGGCTGAGTTTGCCTGTGGAGCACTGGATTTCACGACCTCCCACACACACTTTGGCACCGCAGGCATTGCTAATGTCCCTGCTGTATTCATAATGAACCCGGACAGCTGGGATAGTCTTCCCTCTGGTCTACAGGACTTGATAGAGAGTAAGCTCCCTGAACTAGCCGCGGGACAACAAGGGGCTCTGGCGGGCAGCATAGCATACTTTAATGGAGTTGCTGCAGATAAAGGGGATACTTTCATTGAACTCACCGAATCGCAGATAGATGAATGGCGTGCTCTTGCTGTGGATCAACACGAAGCCTGGAAAGCTCAGTCGGCGGCACACGCGGGCAATTATATGCTGGTGCAGAATTTCATCGCTGATTGTCAATAGTAGTAGAAGAGCATTTAGGTAAAGGGTTATCGGAAGCCCAGGCGGATTAGCGGTATGACGGTGCCGAGACGAGGTCTCGGCATCGTCGCTTGAAGATGGCAAGCATAGTTTCAGGATGAAGGAAACTTGACCTTACTGGAAGCATAGTGAAGAAGCTACAGAAAATCGTCAACTCCGCGAGCTGGGGAGCTGCCTTAATAAGCACGGGTACGCTTGCCGTGATGACGATGGTCTTAGTGGCAAATGTAGTCGGCCGTTATTTTTTTGATCACCCCGTAGCCGGTACTAAGGAACTCACTGAACTTGCGATGGTATGCATAGTTTTCCTTACCCTGGCCTGGTGTGCCGTGGAGAGGGCGCACATAAGCGTGGGCGTGGTGGTGGAGCGTTTCTCACCAAGGGTGCAGGCAATCGTTGACAGTATTACCTATCTTGCAGGGCTGGGTGTATGCATTATTGTTGTCTGGCAAACGATTCTGAAAGCTATCGTTGTGCAGGAGCGTGGTTTGGTAACCTTCATTCACAATGTGCCTTATTTCCCATTTTACTGGGTAATAGCGGCGGGTTTTATCATTTTGTGTCTGGTCATGGTGGGGCAGCTAATTCAGCATCTAGTTAAGGCAGTTAAAGGATGAGTCCTGAGATTCTCGGTCTTCTTGGCATAATTGTTTTGGTCATTCTGATACTTGCCCGGATGTGGATTGGCCTCGCTATGATTCTGGTTGGCTTGCTCGGCATTGTTTTCATTATGGGGCCTAAAGGGGCGTTTTCGGCAGTAGCCACCATCCCATTTTTAAAGGTTGCTTATTATCCTATATCGACAATACCGCTGTTTTTACTTATGGGTACGCTTATCGGTAATACAGGGATAGGAGAGGATCTTTATAGCACCGCCAACAAATTGGTGGGGCAGTCCCGGGGGGGACTAGCGATAGCTACACTTCTGGCTGGTGCTGTCTTTGCTGCTGTTACTGGCGTTGCCATGGCCGCAATAGCTGTCTTCGGAAAAGTAGCGCTGCCGCAGATGAGAAAGCACGGATATGACGACCGGTTGGCTACCGGCTCTATCGCCTCTGCATCCACCCTGGCCTTCCTTATCCCCCCCAGCCTGGCATTCATAATATACGGCATCATAACTGAGACTTCTATTGCATTTTTATTTATGGCCGGCATACTTCCGGGAGTTCTAGTCACCGCTGCATACATAATTACCACCAGGATTATCACGGCCCGTCGGCCCGGGGCAGGGCCGGCGGGACCAAAGACTAACCTCAGAGAGAAAGTATCTTCGTTAAAGTACGTCTGGCACGTGTTAATTTTATTTCTACTGGTACTAGGAGGCATTTACGGGGGGGTTTTTACCCCCACCGAAGCAGGGGCAATTGGTTCCTTTGGGGCTATCATTATCACAGCTGCCAGCCGGAGGCTTACACCTAAAATTCTCTTCGATTCTCTTAAGGAAACAGCACGGGCGACGGGCATGATGTTCCTCCTCATCATCGGAGCTTATATCTTCATAAGATTCCTGGCCTTGAGCAAACTGCCATTTATGTTGAGCGAATTCCTGATCCAATTACCCTGGCCTCCAATGGCAATTTTCGCTGCTATAGTGGTATTTTACATTATCATTGGTATGTTCCTGGAGATTTTCTCGGCCGTTATCCTCACTGTCCCTATTCTTCTGCCTGCACTTCTGGCTATGGGCTTTGACCTGATATGGTTTGGGGTGATAGTGGTGCTGGTTATCAATATAGGATTGGTTACCCCCCCAGTGGGTGTGGCTGGCTATATGCTGGCTGGTATAACCGGTGTTCCATCCTTCACCGTATTCCGAGGCGTAATCCCATTCCTTATAGCGGCAATCATTTGTATAATTATCCTTGCTATTTTCCCACAAATTGCACTTCTCCTACCGAGCATGATGTAACAGAGATTATCGGATACAACTTGTGCTAGGAGAGAAGAAGGGATAAGGGTATGACGAGGTATCGAAATGTATTTTAACCGTATTATAGCTGAAGTCACCTGCGCAAGGTTGCTTTCATTGCACCCAAGTGTAAGAACAGCCGAGTTCAGGGAAAATAGCGAGTTTGATGTTATCATACCTGATGTAATCGAAACAAGTCCTGCACCCGCCTATCACTATCTGCGAATATTGCGAGAAGAAATGGATCCTGCAGGCATTGTGCTGGGGAAGTAGCACAAGTGGTCTCCCCAGACATAATATCCCGAATGGCCTAAGGCTGAGAACAGACCTAGCTAAATTATCTCTTCTTCCTTGAGCTTGACCAGCTCTTCTTTGGTATAGCCTAATAAGCCCGCATATACCTCTTCGTTGAATGCGTCACTTGGTATAAGGCCCCATTTTATTACCCCCGGCGTATCTGATAGTTTCGGTACCACTCCGGGAACTCCAGTGATCTTCCCGTACATATCATCCACCTCAACAAACATTTCCCTGGCCGCCGAATGCGGGTTCTCTACTACCTCCTCCAATTCCAAAACCGGAGCACAAGGAACTTTTATTTCGTGCAGTATTTTCTCTATTTCTTCCTGTGTTTTGGCACCGGTCCAAGCTTCTAGTATATTGTCAACCTCATCAGCGAGCTTCACTCGCTCCGTCATAGTCAATTTCTTCGCTGCCATATTCTCCCTACCGACGGCCTTCATTAAAGCCTCCCACTGTGCATCTGCCTGTACCGAAATAAACTCCAGTTTGCCATCCTTGGTCTCGTAAACCTCTGATGGCACCGCGAATGGATAACGATTACCCATTCTTGACCAATTGCCACGAGCATACTCTCCCACAAGTACACTAATGCTTGCATCGTACATGGCGCAATCAATTATCTGGCCTTTTCCAGTTATAGTATCCCTGGCATGCAGCGCAAGGAGGATTCCGATCGCAGCGTAAAGCCCGCCCAGACAATCTGAAATTGCGGGGCCTGCCCTTACAGGTCGACGGTCTGCGTATCCCGTTGTAATCATCACACCTGTCGAGGCTTGAATGCATGGGTCATATGCTCTCCTATCCTTCCAGGGCCCTGTCCGGCCATATCCTGACAAAGCACAATATATAATCTTAGGGTTAACTTCACTAAGAACGTCATAGTTTAGCCCCAATCTTTCCATCACCCCGGGACCGAAATTATCCATCACTACGTCTCCTTTTTTTACAAGCTCAAGGAATATTTCCTTCCCTTTTTCACTGCGCAGATTAAGGGTAATGTTTTTCTTGTTACGCTCAAGCGTAGCCCAAATCCTCCTCCGCACATCAAGGGGAGTGTCTCTGAACAGCATGGTAGCGTAACCGCCCCAAGGAGGCTCAACATGAATGACTTCGGCACCCATCGTAGACAATAACTGTGTACAAAAAGGACCTGCGAGGACTTGGGTAAGGTCTATGACCCTTACATTCTCCAATGGCGTTACTGACATTTCTAACTCAGCTCTCCTTTCCTTATTCTCCCCTAAACTTGGGAACTCTTTTCTCCTTGAATGCCGCAATACCTTCCATAACGTCAGTGCTCTCCTCCTGCGGTCGAATGTACATATCGTACATCATGTTCCATGACTGCATAAGTGTCTTTTTGTGCTCGAAGATATAAGCCTTGAGCATCTTCATGGTGAGCGGAGCATTCCGCTTAAGTATGTCGGCGAACCTTTCAGCTTCTTTCATAAGGCTTTCGGCAGGGACAACACGGTTTAAGAACCCCGCCTGATAAGCCCTTTGAGCATTAATCGGTTCTCCAGTAAGCATCATCTCCACCGCAGTGGTAGTGTCCATAAAATTAAGGAGCTCTATACCTCCTTTGGACGTACCAACCTTTACCTCAGGAAAGACAAACCTTGCCTCTTCCGATGCCACTCTGATGTCGCAGTTGGCACACAGGGCAAGCCCAGCACCGGCAGCCCACCCATTTATGGCCGCAATCAATGGTTTTGCTATATATATACCGTTATTCGGTATGATACTATCGACGGCAGTGGAGTCGAGCTCCGCCCCTAAATCCTGACCAGCGCAAAAAGCATTACCAGCACCAGTGATTATGCCAACACGCACCTCCGGATCTCTGTCAAGAGAAAGCCAAGCTTCACGCAACTCCGCACATGATGCTCGGTTAAGCACATTGCGCTTATCAGGCCGATTAAGGATAATATAGGCGACTTTGTCTTTCACTTCGTATAATACAACTTTTTCCGCCATCTTCTTCCTTTCTTGATCACCCAATAGATATCACTAGTTCCATCGCTTGCTTCCGCTCCGCAAAGCTACTCATACATACTCAGAATCATGGTTTTATAATTTTGCCGTATGATATATATTTCTTTATCAGCTCTTTTGCTTTAGCTTGGTCTTCTCCAAAGAATTTCCCCTGCTTCATGCCAACTTCTTTCATATGTTTAGAAACCCCATATTCGGAAAATCGGGGATGCTGTGCATCCTCCTCGTTCCACTTTACCTTGATCTTGCCTCCCTCCACCGACATAACACCATGTACATCGCAAACGGGGCAGACAACATAAGGGAAATCATCAGGCACCTGCAGTACGTTGCCATGACAGACCGGACAAGATACAGCGGTTTCATCGCCGACAAATTTCACTTCTTCAATCGGCATCATCATTGCCCTGGCAACATTTCGCCCTAATTGTCTGGCTCGTGCAAGCGCTTTTTCATTCATCAGAACCGAACCAGGCGCAGTAGCACCATTCACCTGTATCTGGTCCACCACTAGACGGGTCTCCTGAACGAAAATATTTACTGTGGTACGAGTCAAAGGAGTCCAATCTAATTCTCCACCGCCGACACAAATGATGCCGCCAACTCTTGTTTTCTTATTAATCCACGGATTCCTGAACAAAGTTGGCAGCAATCTGTCACAGATTACCTCGAAGTACCCATTGGCCCTTAGATGATATGTTGGAACACTTACTATCAAACCGCAATCTTCCACACAGGTCTTGTCCAAAATCCACGGGACATCATCGTCTTTTATTGCACATACTGGTTCTTTTCCTTGCGCTAATGCCATAGAGCAACTTTCACAACCCCTACACAGCTTTATTCTTAAGTCCATGGCCCGGATTATTTCCGATTCCATTCCGAGTTCTTCCGCGCCCATACAGGCTTCCTTTAAGAGAATCTCAGAGTTGCCGTTCTTTCGTCCACATGACAGACCGATTATCTTCTTTTTGTCTGTTATCATTTTTGGAACTCACCTCCTATTTCTACTTTTCCTTTAGTGGTCATCGTAAAAGCCCCAATTCATTTCCAGCAAAGTCACTTCGCTTTTGGTACCTAATGCAACTACGCTAAGCCCAGTGTTTTATGTACTCTCTTGGGGACTATTAGCTCCCTTTTTTCTTCTTCATATCCGTCCTTAACTTCTCCGTACCTTTGGAATCGATTTCAAAAGTGTCCGGGTTCATAATTACACCATATACGTCTCTAGCTCTTTCTATTGACACGAGCCCGTCCATCACATCATCCTGTACCTTGCTCACATCCCGGTTTAAGGGGTCGCCCCAGCCACCACCGCCTGAACATTTTGTGACAACCCTCTCTCCCGAGTCGACGGGTTTAAAATCCATGGTACGCATTATTCGGCTCTTACCATCCGTGCCTATAACAGTCATTTCACTTAAGGGAGCAGAGCCGCCGCCTACGACTCCGGGAGGAGCGAATCTCTGCCCATCGCAGTTTCCAGTCATAAGAAAGGTGGGGGCCCCCGGAACGCTACAGGCGAGACTTTCACAATACACCCCGGGGGATCCCCGGAACTCTCCTGCCCCCTCCCAATCCTGCAAGATAGATAACTGAGTAACCATATGGGGGACTTGTATCTCAAAAAATTCGAGACTAGGCTTCATAAAGTTGCCCGCACTCCCTATGAAATTAACCCCGTGCCAGCCGTCAAATCCTTTTACGGCTCCGCTGCCTGCATCGCTGGCAAAGGTTTCTCCTAAATATTGCCTTGGAAGGCCAGTCCTAGGGTCGATCATGCCCGGGTCTACTCCAATATACATAGGAGAGAAATGTTTGCACCAACCTCCCATCGCCCTATCAGGAAGCGCCTTGCCAAGGGCCATGAGAATAGCGTCCACTATCTGCATCCCTACCGAGATCTGAGAAGCCCCCACTGTGGCAGGATAAATAGGGTTGACCACAGAGCCTTCGGGGGCAATGATACAAACCGGCGCTCTGGTACCACCAGTTTTTGGGATGCTTGGATCAAGCATGAAATACAATGGGATAAGGGAATTCGTCCATACAACCCCCTCGGGGCAATTGACAAAGGTAGCCTGGGGGTCGCTTTTGCTATAGTCAAAGGTGATCTCATCTCCTTTAATGGTAACATCAACACGTACCCAGACAGGCTTGTCGGTGTGGCCATCCCAATCCGTAGCCGCCTCTCCATAATAGGTTCCATCAGGAATCTCTGCAATTGCAGCACGCATTGCCTTTTCACCTAATGCGATGATCTGCTCCATGCAAGATTTCACCGTTTCTACTCCATACTTGTCGCACAAGGCTACAATTTGTTCTTCAGCCAGAGCCATACAACCGCTTATCAGCATCGTATCCATGTCTACTTGAGGTGCATTTCGCACATTCCGTAGAAGGAAGCCCCAGACTTCCTTTTGCAGAACCCCTTTCTTCATTACTTTCAGGGGTGGTATGTTCAAACCTTCTGCAACAATATCATAGGCGCCGGGAGCATACCCGCCAGGGGTGAACCCTCCTGTATCGGCCACGTGTGTCTTGGCCTGGAGGAAACCAATATGTTCACCCTTATAGAATACGGGACGTACAAAATTCCAGTCAGGCAGGTGCCCACCCTTAACGATGTAAGGGTCATTTGCTACTATGAAGTCTCCGGGCTCATAATCGCCGTGAAAATAAGACTCTAAGCCTTTGATTGCCTCTTCGGCCACTATTGTATGGATAGTCATGTAAGTTGCCGCGTCTACAAGTCTCCCATCTTTGGTGAGAAAGGTCTGACCAAGATCGCGGACTAGAGCAGTGACGAATGATTGGCTAGAATAAAGTATCTTTTCACCCAATTGTTCTGTAATGTAGTGGATTCTATTCAATACGACTGAAAGGGTTTTGGGATCAACACTTTGAGTTATTCTGGCTTTTTCCATGTCAAACCTCCTTAAATCTTCGTTACGTAATTCCCAAAGCTATCGACTTCCATGGATAACTTCGGCGGTACCAAGATGGTGGTAAGCCTCTCCTCAACAATACATGGACCGGTTAACGTGTCACCGGCCAGCAACTTGTCACCATCGTATACTTTTGTTGTGATAAAAGCATTTTCCTTAGGAAAGTATGCTTGCCGCGTACTTTTCAATGCCTTTGAGACATCGCCTGAACCTCGGGGTATAGCTTTAAGCTGTGGTTTCGGAATCTTAGCAATACCTGACAGAAGAAGTCGTTGGATCAAAATAGGGTAGTTCGGGTCTGCATATCCGACGGTACTCCTGTGGACCTCGTGGAAATTATTTATTGTGGTATCAAGCGATTCTTTTGTCACAGGACCTGTCGGTACATTCGCAATTCTCTGGCGGAACTGACCAAAGTAACACATCTCCATCGTCTTTTCGATGATTACGTCTTTTTCATCGGCGCCTTCCTTCCGTAGTATATCAACGGCCTCCTTTTCCATCTCCTCGTATAGCTCATTTATCCTGGCCACATCTGCCATGGAGGCCAAAGCAATATGAGGCCTCTGAAAATCGTGCTTTAAATCGCATTGCAACATGCCAAAGGCACAATAGGTGGCGGCTATCTTTGGAATAATAAGATGTTGTATGCCGAGTTCTTCCGCAATGCGAACAGCATGAATTGGAGCTGCTCCTCCGGCTGCGCACATGGCGAAGTCTCTTGAATCATACCCGCGCTTTGCGAAGACAACGTTCGTCGCGCCCGCCATGTTTGTGTTGATAATCTCGTAAATAGCGGCAGCCGCATCCGTCACGCCGAGGCCAAGGGGTTCAGCAACCTTTTCTCTAATTGCCTTCTCGGCTAAAGCTTTGTTCAGTTTGATCTCACCGCCTAAGAAATACTCGGGGTCCAGGTATCCCAATACTACATTGGCATCGGTCACAGTTGGCTCTTTGCCGCCCTGCCCATAGCAAGCCGGTCCAGGGGACGCACCAGCGCTTTTTGGACCAACATGGAGTCTTCCGATGCGATCAACATAGGCAATGCTACCGCCGCCAGCGCCTGTCGTCGAAACATCAACTGAAGGCATAGCGTACTTCTTCGCATCTATAACCTGAAGTTGCACTATATCAACAGTGCCTTCAGAGGCAATACCCACATCAAAGCTTGTTCCTCCCATGTCAACAGATAAGACATTCTTGAAATCTTTCGTCAGGCCCAAGCTAAGGCCAAAGGAAGGGCCAGCAGCAGGACCGGAATAGAGAAGCATCGCAGGGTTCGTAACGACAATGTCCGGCGTTGCAACACCGCCGTTGCTCTGCATGAACAACAACTGACCCTTCATGCCTTCCTTTTCCAGAAGTCCCTGGATTTTTTCGACATAACGTGCCACGCTAGGGGCGACATAAGCACTAAACATAGTGGTACTCCAGCGCTCAATCTCACCGATAGTCGGCAAGGTTGTCGAAGAGAGGGCAACATACACGCCAGGGTACTCTTCTTCTATGATCTCGGCGATTCTCTTCTCATGATTGGGATAGAGAGGTGAGAACATAAGCGTGACCGCGATGGACTCCACCTGGTGTTTCTTCAGGTATCGTACTGCCACGCGAGCCGACTCTTCATTGAGCGGGATCAGCACTTCACCCTTAAAGTTTACTCTTTCTTCAACCTCGGTCATGAGATAGTGGCGGGTGAGTGGTTTTGGCTCATCAAGCCTGAAGTCATACATATCCACTGGGCGTTCCTTCCAGTCAGATTTCGGGACCTGAGGAAAGGCCATACGAAGTCTTAGTCCTTTTGTGGCAATGGTTCCCATCTTTGCCCCTGACTGGCTGGCAATTGCATTGGTAGCTAGGGTTGTACCATGGACAATAGTGCTCGTCTGACTTAGTAGGTCGCGGAGCGAAATCTCCGCCCCTTTCGCAAGCTTGCCAATACACTCCATCGTTCCGATGGAGATATCCTCAGGTGTGGTACGCGCCTTCGCAGTAGTAGTCTCACCTTTCTCGTTGATAAGCACGCCGTCCGTAAATGTTCCTCCCGAATCAATCGAAATTCTAAAAGTCATAAGCTTAATCTCCTTCTAGTCTTCTTTGCCGTCATTGCGATATTTAAAAGAACTTCTAATCCTTACTTCGTTATTTATTCCAGCATGCCTCCATTCGGATAAGTCGCCGATGACGTTGTCAACAGCCTTCTTAAGAGTTGAAGCTAACTCATTATAATGCAAGTAGCGAGTTACGGCGGTTTTCCTTACCAGAGCAAGACTTTCGGGGTTGAGCACCTGTTAAATATTACATTATTCCCAGCGCTTGGATCCCTTCAAGATGGCAAATATTTGAACTTTTGAGTATCTTAAATATATCAGCACCTCCAATTATTATTTGGACTCCTCGTGCTGTCGCCATCGATGTTGATATTGACGTCGTAATAAGTAATGCGTTATTATTATACCACCTATCTCTGAATTGTCAATATTTTGAGTATTGTCAATCCACTGTACTCGTTCAGGTAGATTAGTGCCACACAAGTCATTAAAGGTATTTACAACTAGATTTGATACTCAACAGAAGGTGAAGCGGCGCCTTGATGTATTTCCTTTTGATTGTCAGAAAGCATTTGAAATGGGAATGAGGTTAGTCAAAGCGGGCGTCGTCTCCTAGAAATCTAGTTTAGTTTTGCAACATGCCGCTCAGGCCTTGGTGGCAGACAGTAGCAATTCGGCGGTTTCGAATGGCACTGCTGTCCGTTTTGCTTTGTTCTTGCTGCTTCGCTTACCAATTCGATAAAAAGTTTGGGCATCGTTGCCTGACATCGTAGGGGAGTGATATGATATAGGCTACAATTTGTGCTGAAAGTATTATAAATGTTGTGCTACGTGGAGAAGATGGGCATGCATGCCAGGAATAAATCTTAGAAGGTATTAAGGCAAGGGGGATTATCTCATGGAAGCAAAAATATGGCAAGATGAAACGGGTACTCATATTGACTGGATGTTGGAAAGCGTTACTGCAAAGATGATCGATTGGTTCTGGAGTAACATGGAAAAATGCAATCTATTATGGCATCCAGATCAGCATGAACCTCTGGAGTGGGCCATAGCGCCCGTACATGGAAATCCAGTTGGCTCAATCCACATTGCTCCACAAACGTGGTCGGACGGAACACGTCAGAATCTATACATCAGGATGGAAGATCCGGCCAAAGTTCCGGCGGAAATAAAGGAGTTGATTATCTATGAACATTGTGTGATTGTAGGTGGTCTGGGTTTTGGTCCAGAAAGTATAGAAAAAGGAGTGCCATTTGGATACCGCCTACATCAGTGGGAAAAGGCGGATTACGGAGTCGTAGGTAGGTCGTCTGCTCTTGCCGGAACCAAGAAGGAGACTCCTGAAGAAGGAATGGTTTGGGCACAACATTGTAAAGAAGAAATTGGAAACTGGGAGGTCTTTTTACCTCAATTGTATAAGTTGTATCGGGTGGTCACCAATGTGCAGTATAATCCTTTTTCAGACCTATCGGTGGAAGGCAGGGGCAAAGATGTGAAGTATAAGTATATGAAGGTAATATAAAGGGCTTCTTAGTAGGGTAAAACTGTGCTCATCAATAGACATGGTCAGTTAAGCGCTTGAAATAAGAATTAAGGAGGAAATAACTATGCAAAATCCTTATCCGTTCAAACTGAAAGTCCACCATGTGGGTATTTTTGTGTCGGACATGGACAAGAGCATTAAATGGTATGATGAGATGTTGGGATACAAGCTGATGTTCAGAAAATTTTTTGATCTGCCGAATCAGGGTCTTGTTGAAATGGCGTGGATCAAGCATGGTGATCACTACATTGAGCTGTATGACTACCAGGATCAAAAGAAACCATTTACCGAGTCGGAATATTTTGGCAGTCTTGGAACAAAACACCTATGCTTGTATGTTAACGACAAGGATTTAGCTCCGCTTACAAAGTATCTGGAATCGAAGAACGTTGAATTCTGGGTCAAGCATCACTGGCCTGAGGAGGCAACTGGTAAACCCGGAGGGTGTGGAGTCATATACATTAAAGACCCTGACGGTATACTCATTGAGATACAGCAGAGTTATACCCCTGGAGAATACTAGTTAATAGGAGAAAGTGCTATGAAAATCTTGGGCATTTCCGGTGGTACCAAAAATGGCACCAACGATGCAATGGTGAGAGAGGCTCTGATGGGTGCCAAAGAAATGGGCGCAGAAGTGGAGTTTATCCACTTGCTTGATCTCAATCTCAAACCTTGCAATGGCTGTCTCAATTGTGTGGTCGGTAAAGACGGCATAATGAACGGTGGTTCTGGCAGGTGTGTACTGAAGGATGATTTACCATGGCTGGAAGATAAGTTCTACGATGCGGAGGGAGTCATTTTTTGCATGCCGGTCTTCGAGAAAGGACTGCCAGGGTTCTTTAGAGCGTTGCAGGACCGGCTGGAAGGCCCAAGCCATGACATTGGCATGCTGACTGTGGCAAAACAAATCCATGAGAAAAAGGGGATGACTACGGGTGGTCCTGACCCTCGTGCCTTTAAAAAGAAATTTGCGACCTATATAGGTATCGGCGGCAGTGATTGGACTTGTCGCATGGCTGCAGACTTCAGTCTATTTGGGATGGTCTCAATGCTGGTGACGGTTGATAATCTGGTTTTCAGCTGGGGTAAGTCAATAATTATGCAGGATGACTGTGTTGCCCGGATACGCGAGGCAGGACGCTCTATTGCAAAGGCTGCGATGGATCCCGACAATGCCAAGTATCTCGGTGATCCTGGCATCTGCGCCAACTGTCATTCCCGTCTGATGTATCTGAATGATGATGCTTCACGTGTGGAATGCAGCGTCTGCGGTGTTGTCGGTGAACTCTCTGTTGTGAACGGAAAGATAAGATTCAACTTCGGGCCCGAGCAATATGAAATTGCTCACGACAAATTACCTGGGAAGTTGAAACATGTGGAGGATATAGGCAGAATTGAAGGAGCTTTTGCTGAAGCAAAGCAAACACAAGAATTCAAGAACCGCATGGAGGCTTACAAGAAATTCATCCAGCCATCAAAGCCTCCAAGGCGCGGTAATTAGGCCCGTTCTGGATTTGACAGCCGAAGCCGAAAGAGAGATGGAAATATTTCTACAGCTTTCGGCGGTCATAAGAGCCGGCCAATAAAAGTAGAAAGGGGAAAGTACTATGAAGACGCCTATCTGGAAACCATCCGAGGAGGTTAAGAAGAGAGCCAATATAA
>Ga0209427_10005251_pt1 | contig 14860 bp, 16 predicted proteins | sample DeeMarSWOR136_30_FD_187465 | JGI IMG/M metagenome (GOLD analysis project Ga0209427, IMG submission 187465) | Marine sediment microbial communities from White Oak River estuary, North Carolina - WOR-1-36_30 (SPAdes) (version 2) | ecosystem: Environmental > Aquatic > Marine > Intertidal zone >...
GAAGAGGGAAGCGAAGTTAAGGAGGGACAGATCATCGCCCAATTGGAAAACGAGGATGCGATTGCGGCACGCGATCAGGCAGAAGCGAACTTGAAGCTGGCTCGTGCAAATCTGGAAGGGGCAAAAGCTGAACTCCAGGAGGCCACACTTGCTTTTGACCGCAATACAGAGCTGTTTGCGAGAGGCATTATAGCGAAAGCCCAATACGATACCTCAGAAGCGCGTTATCTTCGAGCACAGGCATCGGTAGCAGCGGGAGAAGCAGCTGTGAAGGCCAGCTTAGCGGCTCTTCAGGCAGCCAAAGTCGCTCTTGAGTATACGCTCATCAAGGCTCCTTTCGATGCTGTCGTGTTAACGAAGAATGCGGATATTGGCGACATCATGACCCCCTTAGGAGCGGCGGCCAATGCCAAGGCGGCTGTCGTTACTATCGCCGACCTAGGCTCCTTACAGGTAGAGGCCGATGTTTCCGAAACGAACCTTGGGCTGGTGAAGGTTGGTCAGCCCTGCGAGATCCTTCTGGATGCGCTGCCTGATTCCCGATTCCGCGGGATCGTTCATATGATTGTTCCCACCGCTGATCGGAGTAAGGCGACGATTATGGTGAAAGTTCGATTTCTGGATAAAGACCCTCGCATCCTGCCAGAGATGAGGGCAAAGGTTTCATTTCTCTCCCGGCCAATAAAGGCTGCGGAGCAGAAACCCCGAACGGCAGTGAATCGCTCTGTCCTCATCAGCCATGGGAGCAACTCCACTGTTTTTGTCATTGAAGGAAATCGAGTCATCGAAAAGAGGGTCACCACGGGTGAAGAACTGGGAGACATGATCGAAATCCTGGAAGGGGTGAAGGCCGGGGAAAGAGTCGTGCTGAACCCTCCGAAGAGGTTGAAAAACGGCTTCCGGGTAAAGATTGCCGAGAGGTGATATGGACGGCGAGACCCCTATTGTCGAAATCAGAAATTTGAGCAAGTCCTATTTTCGGGGCAGTCAAATCGTACCCGTATTGAAGGATATCACCTTCGATATCGGTGAGGTCGAGTTTCTTGCCCTCATGGGCCCTTCCGGTTCAGGAAAGACTACCCTTCTTAATCTGATTGCAGGAATCGACAGGGCGGATACCGGTACCATTAGCGTTGGCGGTGTTGAAATCACATCTCTTTCAGAGATAGAGCTAGCTCAGTGGCGGGCAACGAATGTGGGTTTTATCTTCCAGTTCTACAATCTGATCCCGGTGCTTACAGCCTTTGAAAATGTAGAGCTCCCCCTTCATCTTACAGACCTTTCAAGGACAGAGCGGATAGAACATGTGGAGATGGCCCTCCGTCTGGTCAATCTCTCCCATCGGATGGACCATTACCCCAAGGAGCTTTCTGGGGGTGAACAGCAAAGAGTAGCTATTGCACGCGCTATTGTGACAGATCCGACCATTCTTGTCGCGGATGAGCCTACCGGGGACCTGGATAAGGTTTCAGCAGAGGAAATTTTGGAACTCATGGAACGCCTAAACTCAGAATTGAAAAAAACGATCATCATGGTGACTCACGACCCGAGGGCGGCAAAGAGGGCGAAAGTCCTCCGGCATCTGGAGAAGGGTTTCTTAAATAATGTTCTTTCTCAAAATCCTCACTAGAAATGCCTTTCGAAGCAGACTCCGCACCGGCCTGACCATTCTGGGCATGACCATTGCCATCCTGGCCTTCGGTCTTTTGCGCACCTTTGTCAATGCCTGGTATGCAGGCGTGGAGGCCTCTTCTGCGACCCGCCTCGTCACGAGAAATGCCGTCTCCATCATCTTTCCCCTTCCCATTTCTTACCTAGATAAGATCCGTCAAGTCGATGGGGTAAAAATGGTATCCCATGGAACCTGGTTCGGTGGTGTTTATATCGATGAGAAGAATTTCTTTCCGAATTTTGCCATTGAGCCGAAGACCTATCTCGAGCTCTATCCGGAATTCGTTCTTCCCCCGGATCAGAAAGAGGCTTTCCTAAAGGACAGGAAGGGTTTTGTCGCCGGAAGAAAACTCGTCAACAAACATGGATGGAAAATCGGCGACATCGTTACCCTTAAGGGGTTGATCTTCTATGGTAACTGGGACTTCGTCCTTCGGGGGATCTATCGCGGAAGAGACGAGAGTACGGATGAGACTCAATTTTTCTTCCATTGGGATTACCTCAATGAGGGTTTGAAAAAGAAAGGCCATGTCTGGGCGGATCAAGTGGGTTTCTTTATGATCGGTGTGACCCGACCAGAGCTTGCAGCCGATGTTTCCGTTGCCGTGGATGACACCTTTAGAAATTCTCTGGCAGAAACCCTGACCGAGACAGAGAAGGCTTTTCAGCAGGGTTTCATCTCCATGAGTGGGGCCATTGTGACGGCGATTCAAATCGTCTCCTTCGTTGTGATTTTCATTATTATGGCAGTCGTGGCAAACACGATGGCCATGACCACCCGTGAGAGGATTGGAGAATATGCCATTTTAAAAACCCTGGGATTCCGGGCAATGCATATCGCTGGTTTGGTGTTCGGGGAGTCTCTGGTGATCACGATGATGGGCTGTCTCTTGGGGATTGTTCTGATCTTTCCTGCAACAAAAATCATCAGTACTGAATTGGGGACCTATTTCCCGGTCTTCAATGTGGAGAGGGAAACCCTCTTTCTCAATGTCTCTGCTTCGTGGGTCGTTGCCTTCGTCTCGGCCATTATTCCTACTCGTCGGGCTATTCGAATTCGAATTGCCGATGGTCTCAGGAGGATTGGCTAATGGCCATTCCTATTTCGTATAATTTCCGTAACCTCTGGACGCGACGGCTCACCACCGTCCTGACCATCTCTGGAATGGCGTTGGTAGTCTTTGTTTTCGCGTCCATGCTGATGCTGGCAGAAGGGTTGCAGAAGACCCTGGTGGAGACAGGCTCTTACGATAATATGATATTCCTTCGCAAGGGTGCAGCAACGGAAGTTGTGAGCGGTGTGTCAAGGGATCAAGCCTCCATTCTAGAAACGTTACCGGAGATTGCCTCCGGTTCAAAAGGCCAGAAGCTTGTAGCCAAGGAAACTGTGGTCCTGGTCGCCCTTCCCAAGAAAGGGAGTGGAAAGCCCTCGAATGTGGTTCTCCGAGGGATAGGAGAGAATTCCGTGCTATTGCGGCCGCAGGTCAGGCTGGTGAAAGGCCGTCTCCCTCGAGTGGGTTCCTCAGAGGTCATTATAGGAACCAGCATTGCCAAAAGGTTTGAAGGGATCGAGATGGATGAGACTCTTTGTTGTGCGATGCGTAACTGGAGGGTTGTTGGGATTTTCGATGCGGGGAGCACTGGATTTAGTTCCGAGGTCTGGGGAGATATTGACCAGTTTATGCAAGCCTTTCGACGCCCCGGTTATTCATCCGTCATTTTTAGATTGCGCGATCCCTCGGAATTTCAGAATGTTAAATCCCGTGTTGAAAATGATCCCCGCCTGACTTTGGTAGCCAAACGAGAAACGAAATATTATGCGGAACAATCCGAGATGATGGCGAAGTTTCTCCGGATCTTAGGAACCTCCCTCACGATCATCTTCTCCCTTGGGGCGATTATCGGGGCCATGATTACCATGTATTCCGCTGTGGCTAACCGGATCGCTGAAATTGGGACGCTCAGAGCCCTCGGTTTTAAGCGAAGAGACATCCTTATCGCATTCCTCGTGGAGTCGTTGCTTCTCGGCTTATTGGGTGGATTAATAGGACTTTTCTTTGCCTCCTTCATGCAATTGATTACGATCTCTACCATGAACTTTCAGACCTTTGCAGAGCTCGCTTTCAGTTTCACCTTAACCTTTGAGATCATTTATAAAGGTATGATCTTTTCCTTGGCCATGGGTTTTGTGGGTGGATTGCTTCCTTCTATCCGGGCTTCGCGCATGGTGATTGTTGACGCTCTGCGAGCGAGTTAATCTATAAATGGGAGGAGAACATCAATGTCTGAGCCGAAGCTAAATCCCCAATATGTAGAAGCAGTGACAAAGACTGTAAACCAAAGCCCCTATTTTTCACTCCTCGCCATGGAAATTAAGGGCCTTCAATGGGGAACCTGCATTTTGGAGGTCAAACTTGAGGAGAAGCACCTCCAGCCCTTTGGGTTTGTCCACGGCGGAGCCATTGCTTCCGTGATGGATGCAGCCGCTTTCTGGGCCGTATTCCCCCAGGTGGAGAAGGGGATTGGACTCACCACCGTTGAGATCAAAGTCAATTATCTTGCTCCCATTCAAAAGGGGAAGCTTGTGGCCCAAGGTCGTTGCATCAAAATGGGAAAGACTCTGGCCTTGGGGGAAGCGTATATCAAGAATCAGGAAGGGGCCCTTATTGCTCATGGGACAGCCACGATGATGATTGTGCCGGACTTACGTCTTCAGGGATACGAGAACCTTCCACCCAGCCAACTTGCTTCCCCTCCCCCTTGATGCCTGCCTGCCGGTAGGCAGGAGGAAGGTTTGTCCTGTAGAGTCGCGAAACACACTTCACAGGGTAAAGGTGGGGGTGATTATATTTTGTCTCCCTGTCCCTCCAGTGGAGGGAGATTGTTAACGTTCTTTTCACCTTGAATCGGAAGGAGATGAATATGGGAGAAGTGGTTCATACGTCGCGCATCAAAATTGTTAGAGAAAAAGGTCCCACGAGAAGAGCAATGATCGAAGGGTTCGCTGACCCCATCTATTACGGGATCCATGGTGGGATCAAGCGATTTTATAAAGTGGAACCTGAGAAAGAACACGCAGCAACCCTCGATCATATCGTTGCCGCCACAGCCGCTTGAATGATGGGGACACTGGCCAGGTTCCTGGCCGAAAAGCAGATCCCGACTCCTGAAGATCGTTATTGGGCAGATGTGGAAGGGGATATCGAGAACGTAAAAGATATCCTGAAAATCACTCGGATACGGGTCAAGTACCATCTCAAGGTGCCCCAGGGAAAGGCCGGCGAGGCAAGGGAAGCCCTTTCCTCTTACCTATCCTCTTGTCCCGCGGCTCAGAGTGTGATTGGATGTATTCAAATCAAAGACGATATTGCAGTCGAGGAGATGAATGGGGAAAGGGAAGATTCAGGTCGGCTGTAAGATTTTTGAAGCGATGACGCTTTACCTGACAATTGAATGCAACGTTGAGGTTTAATTGATGCCTTTGCATCAGGGAGGAGGTTAGAATATATGGATACCATGGCATTGGAAAAATTGATAAAAGGGAGGCGCTCGATCCGGCAGTGGGAAAAGAAAGAAGTCCCAGACGAATTATTAATGAAAGCCGTTGAACTGGCCACCTGGGCTCCCAATGGAGGGAATTATCAGGGATGGCACTTCATCATTGTAAAAAATAAAGATGTGATTGCGAAGATGGCAAATGCGGTCCAATCCGCTGCGGATAAGATTGCTGCCTGGCCAGAGGCGCGGCAATGGCAGGAAGATGTAAACCGTTATCTGAAAAATGCCTCCTTTTTTAGGAACGCTCCAGTTTGTATAGGAGCCTTTACCGGTGAATATCAGAGTGTGATGGAAAAGATATTAGTGGCTAGGGAAGCTTTTGACCCAGAGGCAAAGAAGATGATGACATTTCGAAGATCGGCACCTACGCCTATCCAAAGTGTTGCCGCGGCTGTGAGCACGATGCTTCTTGCCTTTCATCAGATGGGTTTAGGTGCAGTCTGGCTTGTTGGCCCGCTTATGGCTAAAAAAGAGATGGAAACCATATTAAACGTACCGGTCAGGTTGAACCTCGTCTGCCTTGTCGCCGTAGGATATCCTGATGAGTCTCCTCAAAAGGGCAGGAGGCCTGTCGATGAGGTGTTAGAGTTTATCCGTTAACGATTCCACCATGCCTATCCCTTACCTTTGATGATGTCGAGGAAAATCTGAATCTGCTTTTCCACCTGTTTTTCACCGTAACTTCGGGAATCGGTATGGTCAGCTTCGATCATCAGACCGGGTTTTCCGGTGGCCCTGGATACTTCCCGTTTGAGGTCAGCCTGGCCTAGGGAGTACGATTTACAACTCCGGTTTGAATGCATGATAAATCCATGGGCTCCATACTGTTCAACCAGATTAGTCATCTTCTTAATCTTATGCTCCAGACCCAGATTCAGGTGGATGGTAGCATAGGCTTTGGCAAGGCGATTCAAAGGATCGGTCAGATCGAGATGATCGAGTGCCCAGGCTGAGGTGTAGGTATCGGCGACCAGAACCGCCCCTTGGGAGGAGAGGATTTTGGAAAGGTTCCGGATATCATACCAGACGGGAATGTTATCCCAAATCAGTCGTATCTCCTCGCGGGCAAAAGCCCCAACCCCTCTTTTCACCCTTTCTTCAATTTCTTGTTTCAGTTTTCGGTAATACCAAACCGCCCAGCGAGTTCCCCTTAACGTAACAATCGGAGCCATATGGATGAAGGCATCAAAAGAGGCAATGGGGGCCGGGCGGTTCTTGGAAAGTGCGAGGATTTCTTTCCACAGCTGGATGGCTTCGAAAGAGCGAAAAGACACCTTCCTGAGTTTTTCCTCTGAAAAGGGACGTTTGAGCTGACGTTCAAGAAAAGTGACATAATCTTTCATCTGGCCCTGAACGTATTTCAGGGTATGGCATTGGATCTCGTCATGGACAAAGGGAGTGTCAAGGAAGAAGACTGGCACTCGGAAAGCACGGGACTGAAGCTCATACCATTTCATCACCGTTCCACAAATATTGTTGCCGCAGACCAGAAAATCCGGTTTGGGAAGTTTACCCAGCGGGCCTTTGCCAGTCAGAGAGGACCCAATGTCTATAAGGGCATAAGAACAGAGATCTCGTGAATATCCTTTGTGCTCAGCAGCTTCACAAAGAGGTACCGACATCCGGGAAGCCCCACACATGGCTCCATAATTCTCAGGATAGAAAGGAAGAACTCCCATGGCGTAAAGGGGCTCCACGGGTCCGCCGCTGGTGACCCAGGCTACCTTCTTGCCGAACCAGGAGGGTTTCTTTGCCATAAAATAATAGGCGGCCATCAGCCGACGATAAGCCGCAGTCGATTCTATCTTGTGATAAGGATTCGTTTGTAATTTGTCTTCTGGCATATCGTCTCTTATTCAGATTTTAGATTTGAGATTTTCAAATCTTCAACCTTAAATTGGATTAAGCATTTCTGCAAAGGCTTGGATTCGAACCTTCAGTTGCCCGGTCGAATAGGATGGGTCCTCCATTTCCAAAAGCAGCGTAGGGATCCCTTGCGATTCAAGAGCAATCTTTAAATCGGGATAGTCGAAGAAATGGGCCTCACAGTATTTATAAAGGAGAAAGATGACCCCTTTAGCCCCGGATTCCTGGACGTCCCTCACCAAGGTCTCCATATGGGCCTGAGCTCCCCTATACTTCGTAGGGCAGAAGAAAGAATTAAAATAACGCTCGGTTAGCCCTTCTATGGGATCGAGATCTTCCCGTATCATCAAACGAAAGAACCGTGTTCCGCTACAGAGGTCATCTTGGACAAGTTGGGCACCCGCTTCCTCAATAAGGGAGCACCAAGAGTCTGAATGGACCATATTCCCCGTGATGTAAATGGGAACTAAATTCTTGGGGTCTTCCGATTTCTCGTCCAAAGCGCCCAATAATTCTTTTAGAAGTTCGAGATAGCGGGAACGATCCATTAGGTATCCTGCTCGGATGAGCTTGGCAAAAGAACCTCCGGGAAGAAGCGCGACCCTATGGCGTCTGCGATTATAAATCTCTCTTAAGGTTTTCCGTATGGAATTGAAAAGTTGAATGGACCCCCTAAGGTTTTGGGAAGTAATCTTCCCTATATGAGAATCCAAGAATTCTTTGAATCGCTCTATTTCTTCTTTTAAATAGATACGGGATTGTTCCGAGTCGAAATGGGTGGGCATCATCAGATTGAAGTGGAGAGGAGAACGTTTTTGAAGAGCCCAGATATCTGAGAGCCCTTGCATGGAATCGCAGGTCTGGCTGAAAATGACACCTTTCAAAAAATCAAGTTCTCCCTGGAGCAGACTTTCGAGGGAGGATTTAACCAGATGACAGCAGTAAGGAGGAAGATGTGCTTGGGCATGGGAGATCTTGATCGAACCGCCCATGAGACGAACGGGATGAGCCCCAACGGCATGAAGAATTTCCTCCGGAACATAAGGACAAAAAAAGCCGATCGGCGCCCTGTCACGGGGGAGTTGGGATACGATTTCTCCATATCGCAAAGAGGCGATCGTCTCAAACTCCCTGAGTATTATTGAAGGAGAAGTTTCTTTATCCAAAGAAGTTATCATTATTTTCAAAGGAGAATTGAACGGGACTAACCTTAACTTAAATGGTCGACTATTTCAATGATCAAGTTTGAAAACTATCATGCAAATTCAAATTGAAAAATCAAAAGGGACAGACTACTTTTTAGTATTAAAAATTAGCCGTCCCCTTTTAGGGCTACCAGGATTTAGTCAGAACAACGATGCGGGAAGTTCGATGCAGATGGGAATCTATCAAGTTTGAATGATGAACCTAACAAGATTATGATGATTAGAATAAAGTGGGATAGTGAAGGGAGGTAGAAATAACTTCATCTACAACTGTTCACTCGAAGATGCCAGTGGAAGTTAAAGGTCAGGTTTAAAATGAGTATAACATCAGAGTCAGCGAACGTAACTTTTAAGTTATCTATAAATTAATATATTCTTTAGGTAAGAAATTAGCTTCCCTCGTCCATTGATGAGCTACACACTTAACTATTCGAAAAACGGCTATCTTATCGAATCCCATTTTCTCAACCCAAGGTTTGAGAAAGGGACGTTTTTCAACGATTTCTTTTTTTAAATCCAGATCTTCAACAATGGTAGCTTTACCAGATACTCTAATTTGAACATTTTTTTCATTATTAAGAAAGCATAACTCCACATCGGGATTTTCAGTCAGCTGTTTGTATAAATCTTTAACATTCCAAGTTTGAAGAATGATACCTTTTTCATCTGCACGATAAATAACCATTCCCCTTACGTGGGGTTTGTTATTCTCAGAAGTTGCAAGATAACATGTTGGGCCGGCATTGATAAACGCAAGTATTTCTGCCTTAGTCATGTAAGCCTCCTTTCAAAGAATGGGGGTCAGGCTTGCAAATATGCATCTAGCGCATTCAGATTTACCTTCACTTCCTCGAACAAATTCTAGATGCACGAATGCAAGCCTGACCCCTTCACTCAATCCACTTCAATTTCCAAGAAGTCTCCAGTCTTAACTGAAAGGGCCTGTTTAATATTCTGAGAGGAAATCAGTTCCATCTTATTTTCTGGATAGTTCGGGACCATGGGAAAGACGAAGGCACCCTTTAATCGACCATTGATGAGGATTGGATAACACTTGGCATTGCAGAAAGAACGATCCTCAGGCGTGATCTCTCTTCCCCTCATAGCCTTGAGCCCTTTGAGATTTTGGAGCGATTCAGGATCAGCGATCTCTAAATTCAGTGTTCCCGGATAGGGATCAATGGAAAGTTTTGAGATGAACTGTTTCCTGACCCAAGGGATCTGGGTGAAGTTTGCTGCCTCCCGGACGCCTTCGACAATCCTCCCTCGAATCTTTACCCTGTTGTTGATAGAAAAAGTTCCCATGATCAATAAAACCGAGATTGCGAAGCTTGTCCCGAGCAAGGCGAGGAATCTCAGGGTTTGCTTCGGCTTTGCCTCGCGACCTTTTCACTCCTCGTAAAGACAATTCTCCATTGTGTTTGCGTTATCAAGCATTCAACAGGGTCAATCTTTCAAGCCTTTCTTCCTTAAGGTTTCTTTTAGTTTTGGACTCCCCCAGCGCTCGAAGAGATGGTGGTTGATCCCTAAAAGATCGAGGACCTTTCCCACGGTTTGGTTAACGAGATCGTCGATCGTTTTTGGATTGAAATAAAACGCAGGCATTGGAGGGAGTATGATTCCCCCCATTTGGGTGATTTTGAGCATCAGCTCAAGATGTCCCTGATGAAGAGGAGTCTCCCGGACAATGAGAATGAGTTTTCTTCTCTCCTTCAGCGTGACATCGGCTGCCCGGGTCATCAGGTTCTGATTGTAGGAATGAGCAATGCCGGAGAGGGTTTTTATCGAACAGGGGATGATCACCATCCCCTCCACTTTAAAAGAGCCACTCGAAATAGAGGCATGAAGATCCTCATTTTCATAGATAAAGGAGGCTAAGCGCTCTACCTTTTTGAGTGAATAAGAGGTTTCCTCAAGAATGATTTTTTTTGAAGTGGATGAAACAATGAGATGAGTCTCGATCTCTTTCTCCTTAAGGATTTCTAACATCCGAAGACCATAAATAGAACCCGTGGCCCCTGAAATCCCGACAATTAGTCGCATTGTTGACAAACCTCCTTATCTCTTCAACTTTAGACACTCCCTGAGAGCCTCAACGATAGCGCGGGCAAACTCAGGAGTATTGATGTGAGTTTCCACCTCAACAGTTTTTATCTCGGGATCTAAATCTTTTTTCAGTTCATCCAGAAAGGCCCAATCTGAAGTGGGATCGTGGAGCGCTCCTCCTTCCACGCTCAGGGAAGAGAACCCCTTTTTGGGTATCATAAACTTCACGAATCTCTTGTTCTGGTACTGATTAAGCTTCTCGGCAACTTCCTTTGCAGTGGTCGCCATCTCCTCGGCACTTGTCCTGGCCTGAACCCGCATTGCGTCCTGTATCAGAAGCTTTCTCTCCGCCAGTTTTCGGGAGACCCAGAGGGGATCTTCTTTTTCCCTTCTCTCGATGGGGCCACAGCTAATCATGTCAAAACCGCAGGGAGCGAGGATATAAGGGATGGGCTGATGGGCGGCTGCATCCAGTCGGTCGGGTCCTGAGGCCCGGTTGCCTCCGAAAAGATACTCGCTGAAACTGGCCGGGACCAGATCAATAAATGCCTCGAAGAACCCTTGACTGACCAGATCGACAGCTGCACGGTCACCCAATCCTGTAGCATGAAAGGAGACAAGATCATAATCCGTTTCGAGAAGGTCTCTGACATAATGAGCCCCTTTATCGCAAAAACCAAATTCGGTAATTGCTATGGAGGGCCTTTTCTCTTTTTTCGGAGTCTCAAATCCTTCAACCATTCCACAGATGGCACTGGCACCATTGACGGCTAGACTTCTAACCAAAGGGTTTAGGCCCACTGTATCAACGACGCTATGCATGACGGTTATGTCTCTCACCCCGAAATAGTCAGCCAATCTGTTTGCATAGGCTGGCATGGCAGCCACGCTCGAAATCAAGAGCTTTGGCACTCCAAAGGGTAAAGCCTTCATGGCTGTAATGGAGAGAAAGGTGCCTGTCATGCCTGCGATCGCAATGATTCCCTGAAGCAGACCGTTTTTGTAGAGTTCGAGAACTTTCTTCGTCAGCCCTTCAGCCACGATGGAGGTTGCCTTTTCCCTTTCCTTAGCAAGCATTCCCTTAATTTGTTCTATGGTTCCTCCGGCAAGACGAACGACCTCATCACAACCAACATCTGGCCTCAAGGATGAGACAATGGCACCGGTCCCAATGCTCACGTCGATCAAGATGGTCCTATGGCCTCGCCGTTCAATTTGGTCTTTGATTATTCTGAGAGCTTCTTCTCTCTCATCCAACATCCCTACAATAACAATTGCCATCTCTTCGGTCTCCTCACTCGATCTGTTCACAGCCCATATTCCTTCCACCGGTCTTGAACTTTCTTGACCATCTCTTCGTCAAGCCTGATTTCGGTGGGTTTTCTTTCCCATTCATAGGGGATGCAGGCATCCATAATAATCCGTGAGACGATTTCTCGGGATTCGATGGGGAGGGCTGGGTCGAGGGGGGTGGAACGGCCCCTTTTGATTATCTCCGTGCTTCGATAGGGATCATAGCGCATGGCCAAGGCCCATAGCACTCGTTCGATGTCGTCGGCCCTGATATCGTCATCCACCACAATAACTCCCTTCATGCCGTAGTGGCCTGTTGTGGTAGAGATGACCGCCGTGCCCACATGCATGGAATGGCCAGGGTACATCTGTTTGACCGATACGATGCTCCAAAATCTTCCGCCGGATTCCGGGGGAATATAGACAGATTGAATACCAGGGACCCTCATATTTTCCAGATCTGTCCAGAGTGTGGCGGTGCGATTAAGCGATTGGATCATATGGGTATCGGTGACAGGCTTCCCCACAGAAGTCGCCCAAAATATAGGATTGTTTCGATGAAGGATTCGTTTCACTGAAAGGATAGGTTTTGGCCATTCCTCTCCTGTCTTTCCGGAATAGTAGCCCGTGTATTCTCCAAAAGGGCCCTCCTCCCTGAATTTTGCGGGATCGGTCTCGACCTCGCCTTCCAATATCAATTCGGCAGTCTTAGGAAGGGGGAGGCCGGTGAGGTCGCTTTTGACCACTTCACACGGGGTTCCCCGTAAAGATCCCACAATATCGTATTCACACACTCCGGCAGAGACGAGCGTACTTCCTGCAAGAAAGAGAAGTGGATCGGCTCCGATGACCGCTGCTGCAGGCATGGGTTTCTTCATCTTTTGGTATTTCTTAAGCATGAAATCCGCATGTTTTCCCTTGATGATTTGAACCCCCGTGGTTTTCTCATCCAAAATCTGCATTCGGTAGGTTCCCAAATTGATCCAATCACTCTCCGGGTCTTTTACAATGAGGAAGACAGCTGTTCCAATGAAGCGGCCTCCGTCCATCGGATAGAACTTAGGGGCTGGAAAGTTATAGAGGTTGACATCTTGGCCCTGAATCACATTCTCCAATATGGGTCCCTCTTTCACTTCCTTCCGCGGGATGAGCCTTTTGGTCGTAAGCTCCATCCACCTTCTTGCCATATCGCACATTGAAAAATGAAGGGGCATTCCGAGAGCGATGGCTAACCGTTTGGGAGAGGTAAAGGCGCTCGTCAGTACAGGTATCTGATAGCCCTTTACATTTTCGAAGAGTAAAGCGGGCCCGCTCTTTTCCTCATTCAACTTCGCGATATGCGAAAGCTCAAGATTCCAGTCGACCTCTGTTTTTATCCTTTTTAACTCTCCTTCCGCCTCGCACTTCTTGATAAAGTCATGAAGATCCATAGATCCCTCCTTTGATGGGCTGATACAACAGGAATTATCTTTTTTCATTAGCCCTCTTGTCAATTCATTTATTTTTATGTTTAAATAACTTTTAGTTATGATGGAAGCCTTCCGGTCCCCATTAAATTCCCTGATAGTATTTAACGAGGTCGCAAAGCATCAGAGCTTTACGAAGGCAGCGGAAAGACTATTTATATCTCAACCTGCGGTGACGAGACATATCCGGAATTTAGAATCGAAGGTGGGGATGGGGCTCATTCTGAGGGGGAAAGGCGGGTTTGCCCTGACCGAGGCGGGAAAGGTATTATTCAAATATACGCAAAAGATTTCTTCCTATCTCATGGAGATCGAAGATATTTTGGGTAAGCTTCAAAAAGACCAACGAGGTTTACTTAAAATTGGGACGAGCGAGTCTTATTCGAAATGTCTCATGCCGAGACTCCTTTCAGGGTTCCAGACCGCCTTCCCTTCCATCAAAATTGCGTTAGATGTTGGAAATTCAGAAGAGATCGAAAAAAGCTTATCCACTTATCGAAACGATTTGGGAGTCATCGGCGTGACGAAAGTACCTTCCAGATTTGAATCGATCCCATTCTTGAAAGAGGAATTGGTCCTAATTGTTTCACCGGACCATCTTCTCTCCGAAAGGAAATCGGTTTCTCTAAAGGAACTAGAAGCCTATCCGCTCATCATCCGGGCAAAAGGTTCGACAACGAGGAAAATCTTGTTGCAGGCTTTCAAGGCTTTGGACATACACCCTTCTTTATTGATCGAAGCTGGGAGTTCCGAATTTATCAAACAGTGGGTGTCAGAAGGGAAGGGAGTCTCTGTGATCGTTAGGAGGATCGTGGAGGAGGAGGAAAAAAGGGGGATCCTTAAGACGGTAGCCTTATCGGATAAACTTTATCTTGAAGTAGCCTTCCTCTACTTGAAGAAAGAGAGAGCCAATCCTGCCATCAACACCTTCATCCATTATGTTGGAAATAAAGGAAGAAAGGCTATTATGAGTTAGCAGTTGTTGGTAAAAAATAAATCAAAAATAAATCTTGACATTAATTTGATTTTCTGTTAAATATAAAAAGATAATTTTCTCAAAGGTCCTTATTCCACTTGTGTAACTCATTGATTTCCCATTCTTTTTCTTTGCCAGGAGGAAATTGTTAAATCAAGAAAACGAGGATTTAGCGTCGGAGAGGTTCCCGAGCGGCCAAAGGGGACAGACTGTAAATCTGTTGGCGATGCCTTCGGAGGTTCGAATCCTCCCCTCTCCACCAGGCCAACCATCGGTCGATTGGCTGAACCATTCAGCCGTCATTCTTTGTACCCCCTCTGATTTCAGTAAAACGGGCGGGATGAACTGTTCGATTTGGTTCGGGCACGGAGAGGCTAATAAACTGAACAACAATGAAACAGTTTTCGGTCCATCGGGGGTCAAAAAGGGATTCAGAGGTTGGTTATCATTCTTGTGGAAAGGCGGGAGTAGCTCAGTTGGTAGAGCATCAGCCTTCCAAGCTGAGGGTCGCGGGTTCGATCCCCGTTTCCCGCTCCATTTTCTTAAAGATATATTGTCCATTCCAAGACTGACATACTCCGGGAGCCTGTCGCACTGCGTTGACAGGTTTTTTCTTTGTTTGCGGCCCACGTAGCTCAGTCGGTGGAGCACTTCCTTGGTAAGGAAGAGGTCATCGGTTCAATTCCGATCGTGGGCTCCACGAAAGAGTGGATTGAAGAATTTTTTGAATATCTAAAGGAGGGTTTGAGCCATGTCGAAGCCGAAGTTTGAGAGGACGA
>Ga0209427_10005252_pt1 | contig 14856 bp, 14 predicted proteins | sample DeeMarSWOR136_30_FD_187465 | JGI IMG/M metagenome (GOLD analysis project Ga0209427, IMG submission 187465) | Marine sediment microbial communities from White Oak River estuary, North Carolina - WOR-1-36_30 (SPAdes) (version 2) | ecosystem: Environmental > Aquatic > Marine > Intertidal zone >...
GTACAGATGTACCCGTTCTGAGTGTTCGGAACTACATGAATAATATTCTGAACCTAGTTTTTTGTGGCTCTTGCCACGGCGAGGAGAGCTAGACAGGTGGAAGAGTCGCCCGAGGACGACCAACAGAACGGCATAGACCGGGTCCAGGAAGGAATAAAGAATAGCCTCGAAGACATAGAAACCTACTTCCAAGTCACGGGAGCCCAGAAGATAATACGCAGGTACTTCGCCATGAACGCCTTCGACGGCGCCATGACCAGCCTCGGCGTAGTCATCGGGGCGTACCTCAGCCAAATCCTTGACGAGCGCAGCGTCATAGGCGTCATCATCACCAGCGGCATCGCCATGATGGTGTCGGGGTTCAGCGGCACCTACATGACGGAGCGCGCCGAGAGGAGCCACAGCCTCAACGAGCTGGAGGACGCCATGCTGGTCAACCTTGACGACACGGTCTACGGAAGGGCCAGCAGGTTCATCTCGGTGTTCGCGGCCTTGGTGGATGGCTCCGCCCCGTTCATAGCCTCGATACCCAGCGTCATCCCCTTCCTGCTGGTGCCTAGGCTGATCGACTTAGCCACGGCCTTCGTCGCCGCCATCGGCGCCAGCCTCTTCACCCTGTTCATACTGGGAGTCTACCTGGGCAGGATCAGCGGGGAGAACATACTGTACTCCGGGTTGAAGATGGTGGTATCGGGTGCAGCTGTCGCGATAATAGCTCTGCTCCTCAACGTCCACTAGAGGCTGTAGTAGTATCTACCAGACTGTTTCTGCTCCCTGTCGAGCCTGCTGTCCGGCTTGTTGACTCTGGGCCTCTTGGTGTCCGGATCGCGCCTGAAGGTGACCTCCATCTCCTTGAGGAAGCCGTTCATGCCGTCCTCCAGGCTCACAGGGTCCCCCGCGTGGCCATAGACTCCTGCCTCGCCGGTGAACACCATAAGCTTGTCCGCAATGAAGTCCTGGGTGACTATGTCGTGCTCTACCACGAACGCGGTGACGGCCCGCATCTTGGTGATGCGCCTGATGGCGCGAGCCACGGCCAGCCGCTCCTCAACGTCCAGGTAGGCGCTGGGCTCGTCCAGCAAGTAGATGTCGACGTCCCTGCTGAGGCACTCCGCGATGGCCACCCGCTGCAGCTCTCCGCCGCTGAGGATGCCGACGTCCCTATCCAGGAACCGCTTCACGTTCAACGGCTCCAGTATCTCGGTCCTGTACCAGTTCTCGATGTACTTGGTGCCCGCGGCCTTCCTGAGCACGTCCTCGACGGTTCCCTCTATGTCTCCGCTGATGTACTGGGGCTTGTAGCTCACCTTAATGTCAGGGTCGCTGACGCCTCCCTCCGTGGGCGTCTCTACGCCGGCGAGCATCCTCACGAAAGTCGTCTTGCCTATGCCGTTCATCCCCAGGATGCCCACCACCTCCCCCATGGATATGCCGCCGGCCTCTACCTCCAGCTTGAACGCACCATAGTCCTTCACCAGCCTAGACCACTCCAGCAGCCTGTAGCCGACGTCCTGCGCCTCGACTGGCGGCTTCTCGTGGAACACTATGGGCGTCTGCCTGAACCGGACGTTCTCGTCAGGGATGTAGCCGTTGATGTAGATATTGATGCCTTCCCGCACCACGTGGACGTTGCTGACGATGCCGTAGACGTCGGGGTCGCCGTAGAGGATGAAAACGTCGTCGCTCATGTAGTCCAGGACGGCGAGGTCGTGCTCCGCCGCCACCACCATCCTGTCCTCGTCGGCAAGGTTCCTGATGATCCGCGCCGCGCGTGTCCGCTGGTAGATGTCCAGGAAGCTGCTGGGCTCATCGAAGAGATACATCTGGGCGTCGCGGCAGATCGCCGTCGCGATGGCGACCCTCTGGAGCTCCCCACCGCTGAGGACATCCACGTCACGGTCCAATAGATGACCTATCTCGAGGTCATCGATGATCGTGCCCAGGACGCCGCGTTCGTCGAGCTTGTCCAGCACTTCCCCCACCTTTCCCTTCACCACCCGGGGTATTTTGTCCACGTACTGGGGCTTGTGAACAGCTTTCATGGTGCCGTCGTATACCCCGCCGAGGTACTCCTCCAGAGGCTTGCCTCTGAAGTACTCCAGCACGGCCTCCCGCTCGGCGGGCTTCTTGAAGTCCCCCATGTTGGGCACCATCTCGCCGGAGAGTATCCTCAGTAGGGTGGACTTTCCTATGCCGTTGCGACCGAGGAGCCCCACTACCTCGTTCTTCCTGGGTGTGGGGAGCCTGAACAGGGTGAACATGTTGGGGCCGAACCTGTGGATGTGGTCCTTCTTCAGCTCGTCGGGGAGGTTGACTATACGCAGCGCGTCGAAGGGGCACTTGCGTACGCAGATGCCGCAACCGCTGCATATGAACTCGCTGACGTACGCCTTGCCCTCCTCGTCGAGACGTATCGCCTCCCTGCGGGTGCGGACCATGGGGCAGAACCTGATGCAGACGAGATCGCATTTGTCGGAGCGGCACCGCTCCTTGTCGACGACGGCTACGCGCATCTGTCTGCACCTTTCGCGTTTAATCCATCGCCCGGTTATTTAAGGGAATATCTGGGGAAGGAAACGGGCATACGGGTGCCGTGACTAAGGGGGGCCTCTGTTTCTAAGATAGCCCCGCCAGCCACCGCTCCGTTTCGTCGATGGACCCGTGGCGAATCATCTTGAGGTGGCTGTACTCTGAGCTCGCGAAGAGCTCAGGGTACTCCCGTCTCCGCATCCGGTGCGTCTTCAACACCCAGAGCGGCATGGAGTCGGGGCCCACAAGCGCCGACAGCCCCTCCCTATTGCCGTTCCACAGCTCCTCGCGGGTCAGTATGCGTCGCACAGTCCTCCGAACCACGCGCCAGAAGGCGACCCGCAGCGGGTAGTCCAGCCACACCACGGTGTCAGCCCTGCCCCACAGGATGTCCCTGACAGCCCTGTAGTTGCCGTCAGCCACCCACTTCATTCCTAACGTGGCTTCCGCTGTCCTCGACCTGAACAAGTCGACAGACGCCTCCTTCCAGCCGGGCTCCCAGTGGAGGCTGTCGAGCTCGACGTGGGGGGCGCCTATGGCTGCTGCTATCCTTGAAGCCACCGTCGTCTTCCCTGTGCCCGAGGTGCCGACCACCACGACCCGACGCATGACAGGGAAGGATGCAAGTCTCCGAGATATAACGTTAAGGTATGGCGCCGCTACACCTCTTACAGAGAGCTACCGCTTCTCCACGCTGAACGTGTACCTAAGCTCCATGTGCTGCAGCGTGATGTTCGAGTAGATGAGATCTCCGCCTTCATCGAGGGCCTCAAAGCGTTGTAGCTAAAATCTGTATCCCATTTGTTTAAAAGGAGCCTATGTCTCGATGATCTCCACGTTTGCCCTCGGGACGATGACCCTCTCGCCGCTCTCCAGCTCGATCTCTATGACCCTCACCCAGGACTCGGACTCGACCTTCTGGAGCTCGATCGGCAGGCTGACGACCTTCCCAAGTGCGCCGAAGTAGGGCTCCCTGATGATCCTGATCTTCGTCCCGGGCTTCATCCCACTGGACAGCTCGTCCTCCGCCTCCACCTCAACAGCCCTCCTGTGGGGTATGATTATCTCAGGTCTGAGGACGCCTGCCCTGATCTGGGTGGCCCCGTTGATGGCGGCCTCCTCCCCCTCGAACTCTTTGAGGAGGTTCAGGGTTCTAGAGTTCATCGCCATCTCCCCGAAGCCCTCGGTGATCATCAGCGTGAAGCCCACCTCCTCCTGCCCGGTGATGGCGACCCCGATCTCGTAGCCGAGGAGGTCCTCGAGGTCGACGTCGATGATTCCGCCTGTCACGATTCCCGCTACGCCCACCTTGACGGCGGCGTGCAAGGCGTCCCGGGTCACGAGGGAGCCTCCTACCAGAATCTTCCCCCTGTGCTCTCCGGATATGTGAGCCCCGGTGATCTTCTCCTTTGTGTCCTCCGAGACGATGTGTATCTCCCCGTGGGTTTCGCCGCCCACGCCGAATATTCCCTGAATGTAAGCCGATTCTGTCTCGACATAGGCGCCCTCGTCCTCCATGATCTCCACGACCCTCCCCCTTATGAAGGAGTGAACGACCACGGGCACAGGGTCCTCCCTCACTATTATCTGTCCGCTGACAGGCGATATCGTCTCCACCGTACCGTCGACGGGAGACTTTAACCAGTTCTTCCAAAGCCCGAACATAGACGTGAAGCCTGCGAGGTCCTGACCCTCCTTGACCTTGTCGCCGACCTTGACCTTCATATACTCCTCGAGGGAGCCCCGCTCTATCCCTAGCTTGGCCACGGCATTCAAGACCTGGGGGTCACCGGGGATCATCGCCCTGGCGATGGGCGTCTCAAAGTCCACCTCTTCCCCTACCTTAACCAAGACCTCACCACGGATGGGTAGCCTCCTCAGCTTCCTGACTCTTAGTGACCTCTTGATCTTGAGCCCCGGCGTGTATGCGTGAGCCTCCTCCGCAACCTTAACATCCTCTGCCGGCATCTATGCTCCCTCCTCAAAGATCTTCTTGGGATACATGTCCAGAGCGCCGATCCACTTCAAGAGGGTCGCCTTCCTGGTCTCGGAGTCCTCTGGGAGCACCAGAGGTCTGCCCCTCGTGTCCAGGACGACGCCCACTACGCCTCCCTCGATGCTCGTTACAAGCTCCTGCCCAGGCCCAGCCCCTATGTCAAGGTCTCTTCCCGGCTGGATAGTCGCCTGGACCACCTGGCGCTCGAGGAGGGTGATCTTCTTCACCTCTCCGCCGTTCAGGCTCTCCTTGACCGTGTCGCCACCGGGCATCTCCAAGGTGATGTCTAAGGCGACCTCGCTGAGGTCCGGCTCCCCCTTGGGAGCTACGATGGTTCCCAGCCTCACGAGACAGTCAAGGTCGAATATCTGCCAAGCCGCGTCCCTGTTAACGGTCGAGACGACCCCTAGGTGAGGCATCATGAATACGCTGTCCTGGAACATCATGGTCACCCCCTCCGCCAGGAAAGCGTCGTTGAGTATCATGAGTGACTGCACCCTCCTCGGGGCGTGGGACAGGAGGCCTCCAGTGCCTGCGACGATGTCAATCTTCATCATGTCGATGTATGACTCTTGGATCGCCTGCGTGGTTATCCCCCTGAGGAACGCGACGTCACCCCTGACGCCCTTGAGCGTTGTGGCGATGGACCTGTGATGGACGAGCCCGAGGCGCAGGGCCTCCCTGGCTACGGCGTGCTCTATAACCAGCTCCTGCAGCGTCTGGGGGATGGTCGTGGGCCTGATCATCTTGTTCCTGAGCCGGTTCCTGACGGCGCTGCTGTCGATGTCGAAAGGCAACCACCGCATGATGTTCTCCAGCCCAGTCTCCTTGAGCACGTTGCAGATGCTGTAGCTCATGCCCAGGTTGGCGCTGACGCTTCTGACGAACCTCTTATCGAAGATCGAGTAGATGTTCGTCGTCGCCCCGCCGAGGCCGACGCCTATGACGTTCCTGTTGTAGCGATCAGCGATGAGCTGTATCGCCATTCCCTCGCCGGCAGGAGTGGGCATGATGTCGACATCCGTCCATTTCATGAGCTTGCCATACCCGGGGGCGTGGCTCATGACGTGCTCCATGAAGAGCTCGTGGATGGCCCTCCTCGCGGGCTCCGTGTTCTCCACCTCCAGCACGGGGCGAATGTTCTCTATGCAGCTGAGCGCGAACTCCTCGCCGAGGATCCCCTTGATGTTCTCGGTGGCGTCCGTGTTCCCTGCGTAGACTATCGGGAGCTGATACATCGACCCGAGCCTGGGCTTCGGGTCCGCCGACTTTATCAGCTCGGCCATGTTAACGACGTGGCTGATGGTGCCCCCCTCAGTTCCCCCTGCCATGAGGATCATGTCGGGCCTGAGGTTCCTGATCTGCTGGATCTTCCTGTGTATGGGCCTCTTGTCGTTGGTGGCGAAGATCTCCATGACTATGGCCCCCGCGCCCAGGGCGGACCTCTCGGCGCTCTCGCCGGTCATCCTCTTGATGACGCCCGTGACCATCATCTGCAGTCCGCCTCCGGCGCTGCTGGTGGTACAGTAGAGGTCGACGCCGCTCACCCCATTGTACGGGGTGATTATTCCCTCCCCGTCCTCAGCCAAGATCCTGTGGCCCGTCAGCTCCTCGACCTCCCTCACCGCGTTCTTGACGCCCATGGTCACGTCCTCGTAGGGGGCCTCAACCGTAGTCGGAGTCTCCCCCGCTACGACGAACCTCCATTCACCGTTCTCCATCTTCCTGAAGAATCGAGCCTTCGTTGTGGTACTGCCCACGTCAGTAGCCAGGATACACTCCATCTCGTCGGTCGGCTTTCTTTGCGTCATCAGAGAACTTCACTCAACCGTATTCTCATATGGAGTTATATGGTTCGTCAAAAGCGTTTCTCCTTCAGGCAGCAATAATACATTTTTTTTAACTAAATTTTATCTACACTGTTAAATCGTTGAATTGCTAATAGATGATCCTTGATTACCTTTAATAAGAGTCCGCATCCGAGTAAAAACTGGTGTTGGATTGGCCTCGCGTAATCCCTCGAAACCAACTTGGAACTGGTGGGAAGACCTCACCCCTGAGGAGGAGGACGAGTTAATCGAGAAGTTGGCCCAGGATATCGTCAAGCGTAAAATGGGATTGATGGCTCAACTCACTTTGGAAACGATAAGCCCTATATCGAAGATGGGGGCCGACCTAGGGATGACTCTGCTTGGACCCTACCTTGAGTTCTTCGGGGTCGACAAGGTCACGGCGCTCTTCAGGAAGAGGGAGAACCTGACCCGTCTGCTGGACCGGATAGATGAGCTTGAGGTGGAGAAGAGCAGGAAGAGGGACGAGGCGAAGAAGAAGAGGAAAGAGAAGAGCAATAAAATGATGCGTGAATAATCCATGAGCGAGGCTAAGAGCGAGAAAGAGAGGAAGAGGGAGTTCCAGAGAGCCCTGCGGAGCAAGATGTCCCCAAGCCTCCGCCGCACCCTCGCCGCATTCGACATCATCATGGTTGCTACAGTCCTCGTCGACCTCGTGTTCATGATGGACTTCATCGGAGATGCCTTCATCCAGCCCCTCGTCGTGATCAACCTGGTGACCATAGCAATAGGGTACACCTCAATGACCACTAAGCGGAGGCTGGGGAAACAGGTTTCCAGAGAGATGCGCGGGGACAAGGAGACCCCAGACTCAGAAGATGATGAGATGCAGGCGGATGACGGCTCGGAAGAAGAGCCTTAAGAAGAGAGATAGCCTGAGGCCCACCTTGGCTCTCGATACGTGACCTTGTCAACGTTTAAACGGCCGTCAGACATAGTTAAACTGGACGGCTATGGGAGAGACGTGAGATAAGCGGCGTCGTGAAGGTGGTTGAGGAGGCTGAGATCGAGCTCGACGAGCCCACCGTGATAATGGGTTTCCCGGGTCCGGGATTCGTAGGCGAGACGACGACGATGCTCATACAGGACTCGCTGAAGATGACGGAGATCGCCCACCTCGAGTCAGAGCTTATACCTCCCATGCTCGTCGTTGTGGGGGCTGAGACGAAGTTTCCATTCAGGATATACGGCGATGAGGGCCTGGATGTCCTGATCGCTGTCGATAACCAGCCTATCCCCATGGAGCATCACAGAACCATCGCTAGGGAACTCATGGAATGGCTCACCGAGAGAGACGTCAGCGAGATCGTAGCCTTGAACGGCCTCCCCGTGGCTGACGAGACCCTGGAGGGCAGCGTCGTCGGATACTCCACCGACCAACTGAAGCTTGCAGATCTCGGCAGGTTTGGGGTGCTCCCCCTCACGAGCGGAGCCATAACGGGGATGAACGCGGCGTTCCTAGAGCTATGTCATGATAAGGGCGTGACTTTCACGGGACTCTTGACCCCGACGCTGCGCATCAACACCACGAACTGGCCCGGGATTGTATCGATCGTCGAAGTATTGAATGGCAGCGTCGGGCTTGGAGTCGAAACCTCCAAATTTGCAGAGATGGTGAAAAGAGAGCAGAGAAGTGATGCGGCTGCTAGGAAGAAGAGCATCTTCGACATACTTAGGGGTAAAAAATAAGCAGCACCAGCTCTCTTCTGGCTCCTGTAATTGGGACCGCCACGCGCAATTCTTCGGTGTCTCTTATGGTGGTGAATATCGTACACTTCACGATTTCACCGTTACGGGGACGCTTGCTACACATTATTTTATTTTATCAACATATTAATTTTATTAAAATATACCTAAATTGTTTTTACCTCCCCGAATATATTATGAATTCCGCGTTTTCTTGAAATTAAGCGAAAATATTCACCGCTAATCTATTATAATAATGACAGTCTAATTAAAAATGGGTAAACAGTGAATTAACATGACAGATGCGTTATTCACATTACCAGGTTTTGCTGAAGGAAGACTCATAGGACTATTGCTTCTGATACTGCTATTCGCACTAACGATAAAATTCATGGGGCAGGCTAAACTTCCATACATCCGCCGTGTACCGGCTCTCGACGCCATTGAAGACGCCGTAGGACGGTCAACGGAGATGGGGAAGCCTGTCGTATGCTCTTTTGGCATCGGAGGCTTCGACTACTGGACTGTCGCTGGGCTAAGCATTCTTGGATACGTTGCGAAGATCTGCGCGGAGACGGATACGAGGCTAATTGTACCGACTGGTGGGGGCAGCGAAACGTACATCACGCGAGAGGCTGCCGTCGACCTAGTCAGGAACGCGTACACAGCCGCCGGTAGGCCCGAGGCCTTCAACGAGGAGGACATGCCCTTCCTGAGTGGTGAGCAGTACGCTTACACCCCAGGCTACGTAGGTATCCTCGTGAGGGAGAGGCCCGGCGCCACGGTGATGACGGGTTCACACTATTCCGAGGCCATGAACATCGCCGAGATGGCCAACGGTGTAGACTCCATCACCATCACGGCGGGGTGCTATACATCCAACATGGCCGCACTCGCGTGTGCCTCCGACTACATAATGCTGGGAGAGGAGCAGCCCGCTGCAGGGGCCTACCTGTCAAGGGAACCCGCCCAGATGGCTAGCATACGTGTACAAGACATCTACAAGTTCATCGCCATCGGCACGATCCTAGTGGGGATTGTCCTAGTCAACGTAGGCAGCGACATCATCAACCGGCTGTTAGCGACTTGAGGTGAAATGAAATGTCTTCAATATTTAGGAGTCGAGGTGTGCAGATGACCGTTCTGGTTGTCTCGTTCCTCCTTGTCTTCGTGCCGTACTTCATCCCATGGGGGCCCCTAGACTGGCTCTCTGGCAAGCTGATGACCATCGCAGCCGTCACTAACGCCTTCACAATCGTGATCGCAGTCTACTCCCAGTTTAGGAGGAGCGGCCGATTCATACGAGAGAAGAGGAAGGGATGGGTCTACCATATCTACCTCCTCGTACTGCTGGCGATAATGACCCTGAGCGGGTTCATCCTGGGTCAGCATGCGGGGGCGTACGAATGGCTCCTGCTGGCTGTCGTGACTCCACTGAGTTCAGTCATCTACGGGATCCTTGCTTTCTACATGGCCTCAGCCGGGGCGAGAGCCTTCAGGGCTCGGAGCCCACAAGCCGCACTGCTACTAGTAGCCGGATTCATCGTCCTGCTCTACCAAGCTCCGTTGACGGGCGCCTTCTTCCCTGGGATCGAGGGGGCGGCGACCTATATCACTAACACGTTCGGAATGTCCGTCTCAAGGATGTTCTCCATCAGCGTCAGCATCGGCGCCATCGTACTCGGTGTGCGCATGCTGACGGGAAGGGAGGTCGCGTTCTTGGGCTTCACGGAGGGTGAGGAATAGGATGGCTAAAGAAGGCGGAATCTACAGGCTGATGGCGACGTACGACAAGAGATGGGTCTACGTCGTACTCTTCATCGTGGTACTTGGACCATTGATCAACCCGATAGGGATGCCCATCGGTATCAGCGCCCTGACTAAGAACTACTACGCGCAGCTAAATACCCTCCAAGAGGGAGACATCGTCTTCGACACATGGAACATGGAGTTCAGCGGCTACATGGAGCTTAAGCCGGGGGTGCTAGCGACACACAAGATGTTCATCGAGAAAGGCGTGAAGCTCTGCATCGCCTTCGGGCACTACGAAGGCGTAGCCCTCCCAGGGGAGATCTTCAAGCAGTTGCAGACTTGGCTCGACAGATACGACTACAGAGAGGGAGAGGACTATATCATCATTGGGTACGTGTTCCCCAACGAAGCGGCTGTCGCGGCGCTAGCACAGGACTTCCACGCGAACGTGAGGGTCGACTGGAAGGGGAACTCGATAGAAGGCACCTTCCTTGACGATATACAGAACGCAGGCGACTTCGACATGATCTCAGACTACACCACCGGACTGGCCACGACTTACATGATAAACCACATGGTGCTACAATACGGGGTCCCCATGGTGGAGAATTCCATCGGCGTCTCGGTTCCTGGACACTTAGCCAACCTCGACGCAGGCCTACTAACGGCGTTGTTGGCCAGCACGAGAGGAGGGGCTGAGCTGGAGTATCTCATCGGTTCTCCAGGCCCAGGGCTGAAGTCGATGGACGCCTTCACATTGGGGCACTACTCGCTGATGATCTTCATCATCGTTGGAAACATCGGCCACTACGGATGGACTAGGCGTACAGGTGCTAAGGACAGGACGGGGATAAAGTAGGAGGTAGATGAAATGAACGAGTTTTTACAGTTTGCTGCCGTGGTGGTGGGGATATTCATATCCTTCGCCATGTACACGACCCTCTACGGGAAGCCAAACCCCCTCAGGGATTGGGCGGAGTTCTCATACCTAGGGGCGGCTACGGGAGTCAGCATCGTCATCAGTCTAACCTACATCTATAACACGGCCATCCTCGGAATACAGGCCGGTGACTGGATCCTAATCTTCTCGATAATATTCGGGTTGATGATGCTCTTCAGGATGCATCCGGATTATAGCCACGTTTCGCGGCTGCCGCTGGCCTTCACCGTCGGGACTGGGCTGGCGCTGTCGCTGAGGACTCAGATCTTCACGTCTTTCATCATACAGATAAACGCGACGATCGTCAAGCTCTGGACCGGCGTGCCGCTAGAATTCCTCTACAGGCTGACCATCGCTATCTCGGTGATCACGATACTGACGTTCTTCCTCTACACGATGGAGCTAAGCGGGCCGCTGCTATGGACGTCAAAGGTGGGAGAGTACCTCATGTACATCGGCTTCGGAGGCATCTTCGCCCAGACTTTCATGGGCAGGCTGGGGCTCTTCGTCGGATACATGGAGAGCGTCACGACGCCCTCATGGAAGGTACCGTACACCCTTGCATCAGCGGTTATCTGCTTTATAGCTGCCATCATCTTCGACAGAACAGGCCTAGGACAGAAACTTTCAGCAGCTTAAACCCTTTTTTCCCTTTTTTTATTTTACAGCGCTAGAACGGACCTTGTCAATGTCTCTGAGCTACGAATCGTCATGGTCCGGGCATCCAACATGAAGAGACTGAGGTCGAATCATCTGCAGGAAACTTCACGCCCTCGTCAGAAGGTTCTCATTAGACGACTTTCCAGGCTCATGCCTCACTTCTGCAGAGCCCGTTTCGAGGCCCTGTTGTCACGGCATTGGCTTGAGGCTGGAGCCGCCCCGGCTCAGCGCCCTCAGCAGCACGTCCTCCGCAACGCCCCGGTGTCCGGCGGGGTTGTACATGGCCTCAACGAGGGCGTCGTAGTCTAGGCTGTTCACGACGTCTGCGCCCCAGTTCAACGCGTTCATGCTCAGCACCAGCGCCCGCTCCACAGGAAGCCTCACAGGGTTGATGTCGATGCCGTAGAACCCGTCGTAGCCATGCATCTTGAACACCAGCAACGCCGCCAGCATCTGGTCGATACCCAGCACCCCAACGTCCAGGTCCTGGTCGTAGTTGCCCAGGGGCTGGCTGTTCCAGTGGCTGTGCATAAGCCTCCCCTCCCTGAGCACCGACGCGAACGCATAGGCCAGCTCCTCGTGCCCCATCAAAACGTGGCCCACCTCGGGGTTCAGCCCCACCAGGGCGTGGCCGTCGCTCAGCGTCTTCCTGTTCTGCGGCGCCTCCAGCATCGACTCCACGTCCCGTGCCATGAGGAGGCCGTTGGCCGTGTTACGCCACACGTTGTTGCCCCTCGGCTCGTAGGGCTTGGGCTCCAACGCCACGCGTACACCCGGCACCTCGTCCATGGCCTCGGCGAGCCCCTCCTCGAACCGGGTCCACATCCCGTAGAAGTCATGGCCGAAGGGGTTCTCGTAGCCGTCGATGCCTGGCCATATGACGGCGAACTCAGTGCCCAGCTCCTTGTTCAGTCGCAGAGCCTCTACGGTCCTGTCGATGGCGTGCCGCCGCACCTCGGGGTCAGGGTTGCTGAGGCTGCCAAACTCGTACCTGCGATCGTAGAACAGGAACGGGATGGCCGTGATGAGCCTGATCCCCGTCTCCTTCTCCAACGACTTATACAGGTGGAGGTTGTCACGGCTCACCTCGTTGGGGTAGTGGGCCTCGACGCCGAACCCGCCGTCGATGAGCCCCTCGTCGCGCATCCACGCGATCTTGTTGAGCGTGTCCTCGATGCTGCCTTTGTCGATGTAGGCATCGTGGAACCTGCTGGCCCCCGGGTAGAAGTACCAGACCCCGGCGCTATACCTAGGCCTCAGGGTCGTGCCATTGAGATGGCCGAGCATCTCCTCGCCGTCCCTGACGATGCTTTGAGAACGAAGATCCTTCAAGAAGGCACCGATCTCAGCATGTCCCCCGGGTTTAAAGGGTTAACCATGACCCTCTAGGCTTCCACGAGGTATAAGTAGAGCAGAAAAGAAGCGGCTCCTATCATGCAATGGACAGTGTTCAGAGACATCCACCCGGCGGTCGCCAACGCCATGCCCCCCACGGCTGTGCCCACCCCGTAGCCCAGGTACGATAGCGCGGAGCTGAGGGACATTATGCTGCCCCTGTACTCGGGGACCTGCTCAAGCACCAGGGTGTTAGCCGCGGAGTACTGGAGGGAGAAGAAGAAGTGCCCGACGATTATCACCGCCGCGCCTAGCCAGAGAGGAAGGTACGGGTAGGCGGCCTGGGAGAGGAGCGCCACCCCCAAGGATGCTACGAGGGCCCCCTTCACCCCCAGCCTGTCAGTGAAGCTCCCGCAGAAGAACGAGCCCAGCAGGAACGTCAGGGAGGCCACCGAGTATATTAATGAGACCTGCCCCTGGGACGCGCCGCGGATCTCCCTTAGGAAGGTGAAGCTGTAGAAGTATATGTTCTCGGTGGACGCAGCCCTCAGGGTGACGGCTCCGAGAGCCGCCAACGCTGACCGGTTGGACGCCACGGCACTGAACCCTTCACCGATGCCGACGGTGTTGGCCTTGACTGGTGTCGTCGGTAACCTCCACAGCGTCAGCGCCAGGGCGGCCACCGGGATCGAGGCGGCGTAGGCGGCGAACGGGAGCCTCCACCCGCCCGCCGAGGCCAGGTAAGCGATTATGGGCGCCCCCAGCATGTAGGAGAGGCCCCCGGAGGCGCCTATCCAGCCCATCACCCTCGCCCGGTCCCCCGGGGGGTAGTATTCCCCCACAAGCGACGTCAGCATGGGGAACACGACGTTGGAGGCGACGCCGTTCAGCGAGTAAAGCGCGAACAGCAGCATCAGGCTGGGCGCCACGGCGCTGCCCACGCAGGACAGGCTCAGCAGCAGCAGCCCGGCGGCGAGGAGAAGCCTGCCACTGTACCTGACGCTCAGCGCCCCCATGGCGAGGGCCGTCACGAAGCCGAGGACTGAGGACAGCGTCCTCATCTGGCTGACCACGCCGACGCCTGAGTCGAAGGCCTCGGCGATCTCGACGAGTAGGATCGACGTCAGTATGGTGCTAGGGTAGATGGAGTAGTTGGACAGCAGGAGGGACGCTAGCGACGCTGGCCCCCGGCTGTCATTGCCTTCCTCTCCACCCATCCCCTGCCTCACCCTGAGTCGTTGAATAATCCTCTCAGGTCCCTGCTGAGCCTATCCTGGGTGGACTGTAGCCCCTCGTAGACCTCAACGTTTCGTCGTATGGGCTTCAGTCTGCTGGGCTCGTCGATCTCGACCAGCTCGTCCGTTATCTCGCTCATGGTCACCCGTTCACCCTGTTGGAGCCTGTGGGTCCACATTGCCTGGAGGGCGGCGCCGTAGGCCGCGCCCTCCTCCTCTTTAAGGGTCACTGTCTCGGCGTCAAATACATCGGCGGCTATCCTTCTCCACGCCCTGTTCCTAGCCCCGCCTCCGGTGAGCCTTATCTCCTGCGGGTCTATGCCCAGCGTCCTCATCCTGTTGAGCCCGTAGTTGAGGCCCATGGTGGCGCCCTCCATGGCGGCGCGGGCGAGGTGCCCCGCCTCGAAGCTCGCCGGGGTGAGCCCGTAGAGCACCCCTTTCCCGTGGGGCGCGTTGGGGACGCGTTCCCCCGTCAGGTAGGGGAGCAGCAGGAGGCCGTCGCAGCCGGGGGGAGTCGCCGAGACGGCCTTCTCCAGCTCCGCGTGGCTGAGCCCGAGGAGGCTCCGCGCCAACTCTGTCGCAACTGTCACGTTCATTGTGCATACGAGGGGCAGCCAGCCGCCGGTGGAGTCGCAGAACGCGGCCACCTCGCCCCCGGGATCCACCACGGGTGCATCTGAGTAGGCGTACACGGTGCCAGAAGTGCCGAGGCTCACCGTCACCTTCCCGAGGGAGGTGTTCCCCGTCCCTATGGCTCCCATCATGTTGTCGCCTCCGCCTGCGGAGACCAGCACGTCGCCGCCGAGCCCCAGCTCGGAGGCTACGCTCTCCGTGACGACTCCGGCTGGACGGTCGCTCGGCCTCAGCTCCGGC
>Ga0209427_10005253_pt1 | contig 14855 bp, 14 predicted proteins | sample DeeMarSWOR136_30_FD_187465 | JGI IMG/M metagenome (GOLD analysis project Ga0209427, IMG submission 187465) | Marine sediment microbial communities from White Oak River estuary, North Carolina - WOR-1-36_30 (SPAdes) (version 2) | ecosystem: Environmental > Aquatic > Marine > Intertidal zone >...
CAATACCAAAAATTACACTTGCATTTTCTCCAGAATTTAGATTTTTTGGATAATCATCTGCAATACCATCTGGTCCTAGTAAGTAAAATTCTGTAAATTTTTCACCTACTTTTGGAGTTACAATTACATAAACAAGAGCAACAACTGCAATAATTATAGATATTACTAAAATTAAGGTTAATATTTTATCATATCTATTTTCTTCATTTGGAAAAGAAAGATTAATTGATAATACAAATCTTTCGGCAGGATCTGTTTTAAACCATCTATATATGCCATAAAAACCAAGTAGTACTATAAATAGAAAAATGGAGATAAATATTGATTCAAGCCTTATTCCCCAAGGAGTATAATTTAGTCCAAGACCTATTAATGATACCACTGCAATTGAAAGGCCAAAGCTTAAGGCTACTCTTTCAATAATATCGATTCCTCTGTCTGTTTTTCGAGCTGGAAATAGTGAAAATATTAGCACATATCCTGGAATAAAAAGTATAAATGGAAGTCCGAAAATAACTCTTAGAGAGCTTTCAATATCAAGCAGTGCAATTGGAAGAAGTATTATACTCCATATTATACAGACAATTGCATCAACTGGGTAATTTTTAAATGAAATTTCCATAATCTCCCCTTTAAACATTTAGTATGTCAATTATCTTTCTTCCAACAATAATTATGAATATAATTAAAAATATATAGATAAAAATATTTATTCTATCTTTAAGATTTGATGTTGTATATATATCTGTTAATTCTTTAACAATTAAGACTCCAATGAAAACTAAAATAAAAAATATTTCAAGGTTTGCATCACCTGTTATAATAAAAATTAATAATATCCAAAAAGATAAGACTAATGCAATTTTTTCAGACATCAACAAGTTTTAATCACCAATTTTTAGGGTAAACTCTGCTTTTTTTCCATTATGAAAGACATCGCTTATCCAGATTTTTTTATCTGTCGAGCGTGTAATTGCGGTTAATATTGCACTACATGTTGGACAAGGAAATTGCTTGCACATATTTTTATTACTTTCACAAAAAATAGGTTTTTCAATTATAAGTTTCCAATTTTCACTTAATCTTTTTAATGTTACTGATTTAAGTAAGTCTAAACCTACAAAACTTTGAAGTTTTTCTTCTAAATTTTCTTCTGAGATTTCAGAAAATTTTATTTCTTTTTCAACTTCTTGCAACAATTTTAATCCAGAAGGAGGTATTGCCATTCCTAAACTTCTACCATCAATACCTGTTGAAAATACTGAATCGTCATTTAATTCTGGAATCTTCATATTACTTTCCTCAAGTGGGATGAAAATTCTTTCCTCATTTAGTTCATCAGATGTAGGAATGAAAACAGCATTACCTGATAGATTGAGGTTTTTTGTGATATTTTCAAATGCGTTAAAATTTCCCTCAATTTGAGCTTTGCTTAATTTTCTAGGTATTGTTTTTTCAGTTATCATAAATATTAATAAAACTCCAATTAGAATTACTGCAAAACCAAGTTTTATGTACAAAGCATCATTTGAAAAAAGTAATATTATACCAAGACCTATCAAAACTAATCCAATTATTTTTGCTCTAATGTCTGGTTGTTTAATCGAGAAAGAGTCTTTCAAATTTTTATATCCTCCCACTTTTCCAGGAATGGTATTATCAAAAAGGATTTAAATTATTTTGTTGTTATCCAAATACAATGCGAGGTAGGAGGAGGTATATTTTAATTATTGCATTTTCTTTTTTCCTTTTTTCTTATACAGTTTTAGGAATACCTCCACATGTAAATTTTGATGAAGCAGATAGAGATCTTTATTCAATCGTTTCTTTTCTTGATGACACAAAAATTTTATGTGAAAAAACAATGGAATATTCGATACTTTCCAATTGTACGATAAATTTTGATAATGGTATAAATTTATATTATTCAAAAGAATACCAAGAATTTACTTTAGAAAAAACAATCGAACTTTCTGAAAAACTTTCTTTTTCGTCAGATATTATTGACGATATAAAAGATAAAGCAAGCAGCTATATTTACCTTAAAGATTTTTTATTAATCCTAAAAAATCTTGGAGAAGAAGTTACGGAATTTTCGTATTTTCATAATAATATAATTATAACTCTTATATTAATTGTAGATTTTATTAATGGATTTGGAAATGAAACAGAAATTGTCAGTTCTTTAATTGATGCAAAATCAATGGTATATAATTCAAAAAGTGCTTTGAATAATATCAAGTTTTATTTAAATGAACTTAATCAAAGTTTTTCAACTGAAAATCTTAGAAATTTGATTCCTTTAATGCTTATTATTTTAGAAAAATATGATTCTTATATAGATTCTTTAATAAACTTTTTAAAGATTGATGAACCAATTATTTTCTTGCATGTTGAAAAAAAAGAAAATTATCTTGGTGAACAAACAAATGCATATAGTTATATCATCGCAAATAAAGACTTTATTTCAAATCAGGATGTTAATCTTTTTTGGAATGAAACTTTAATTAATGAAACATCAACAGATGAAACTGGAAGATATGAATTTTTTGTTAATATCTCTTTAAAAACAATACCTGGTAACTATAATTTGAGTACCTCAACATTTTATAATAACACAATTTACTCATCAGATAATGTTACTATTTTAATTAAAAAAATTCCTACAAACATATCTTTAAATACAAATAAGAAAAATTATTATCTGAATGAGACTATATATTTTTCAGGAAAATTATATGATTATAAAAAAAGAGGAATTGAAGCGGATTTGACTTTGTTTTTTGCAGGTTTCACTATACCTTTAAAATCTGATAAGGAAGGAAACTTTTCATATATATTTAATGAAAATTTATCATTTGGTAAATATTTTGCTTATGTATCATTTAATCCTTCAAGTATTTATAACTCAGCAAGTTCAAAAACAATTGAAATCAAAATTAACACTCCAACTATTTTAACAATTTATTCATCAAAAAATAAACTTGTACCCGGGGAGGATTTTAAAATTAATGGTAGTCTTTATAGTGGTATTAATGGTAGTTTATTAAATGATAAAATAATTGAAATATATAGTAATGAAAGAAAAATTGGTAGTGTAAAAACAGATAGCAATGGGTTTTACAATTTTTCTTTAAAAACTGATTCTTATAAAAAAGGTAATTATAACATTTATTCTAAGTTTTCATCTGAGGAAGAAAAATGGAGAAGTACTTCATCAAAAATTATTTATTTACAAATATTGACAAAACCATCTAAAAGCTATTTCGAAGAATTTTTAATTCCAATAATTTTAATTATAATATTTGGAATTGTTTCTTTCCTTCTTTTTTATAGATACAAATCATATAAATTTTTTAAGAGAAATAAATTACCGATATCAGATGTTTCTGAACCAAATCCGGATATACCTAAAATTAAAATTTCTGATAAATCAAATATTGACATTAACAATTTCAAAATTGATTTATCAAAAAAACAAACTGATGGATTTAAAAATGCAATTATTAGTAAATATCATGCCCTTTTAACCTTTTTAAAAGATCAAGAGTTCAAAATAAGCAAAGGTGTGACACACTTAGATGTTAGAAATCAGATGCTTAAATATGGTTTATCAAAAAAAGCTACAAATATTGTAACAAAAGCATTTGAATATGCTAAATATTCGCCTTACACCTTAGATAGAAAGGATGCAATTTTGTTTAACAGAGCAGTTTCAACCATTTTAAAAAATTTTGGAGTAGTATAAATGGATATTTTTGTAAAAAGAATATATCAAATGCTAATAATTTTTGGTCTTTCAGCTTTACTTTTAATCCTTGCATTTGCTAATCCACTTTTTATTAACTCAAGTGATTTTAGTATTTATAATCCATCATGGAACGGATGTAGTAATATTGCAATAAAAAGCTACAAGACTGGTAAACTTCAACCAACTTTTTATTTCGAAGATAATGAACTTACTCTTTCTCAATATTCATTTTCTGATTACAATCTTATTGCAAATAACTCATGTATTTTAATTATTGGTCCTAGAACCTCTTTTTCAACTTTTGAAATTAATTATATCAAAAAATTTCTATCAGATGGTGGTATGCTTTTGCTTGCAGATGATTTTGGAACTGGTAATGAAATTTTGAAAGGGATTAATGCTAGCTCACGATTTTCAGGTGACCTTTTACTTGATCTTTCTTTTGAAAAAAGTGCTAGATTTGTAACTGTTTTTGATTTTGAAAACAGATCAAATCAATTGTTTAGTAATGTTTCCCGAATTTTACTTAATTATCCAACTACAATAAGTACTGGCAGAAATACAACAGTTTTTGCTTATTCATCTGAACTTAGCTGGATAGATAAAAATCTAAATGGGAAGGAAGATTCTGGGGAAGCAACAGGACCTTTCCCTGTTTTTGCAATAGAAACCTTTGGAAAAGGTAGTATTGTTTTACTTTCAGATCCCTCAGTACTAATAAATTCAATAAAAGATGAACTTGACAACAATATTTTTATAAAAAATCTATTGAGTTTTTTATATACAAACAGAAATACTATTATAATTGATGAAAGTCATAGAGATATTTCATCAACATGGCAGATTTCATATCTTTTACCAAGAACTATTGGTTTTGAATTTAAAATTGCTATAGTTTTATTAGTTGTATTTGTATTCATAACGGGTTTTACTACTATTCCAAAATATTTATTAAAAAAATTTAATGATTTAATATCTAAAAGACCTGAAGAAAAAAAGGTTCTTACAGATAAAGAAATAATTGAAAAGGTCCTAAAAAAACATCCTAACTGGAACAGAAACAAACTGGAAAACATTCTTAGGGGGTTTGAATAAATTTGAAAAAAAGTGATAAAAGTGACGAATTTAAAAAGGTTAAACAAACCTGTGATGAAATAAAAAAAGAAATTGCAAAAGTTGTGGTTGGTTATGAGTCAGTTGTTGATGATCTGCTAGTATGCATGATTACTAGAGGTCATATGATTATGATTGGAGTTCCTGGTATTGCGAAAACCACCCTTGCTAAAGCATTTTCTGAGCTTACCGGTCTTTCATGGAATAGAGTTCAATTTACCCAGGATTTGCTCCCAGCAGATATTATTGGGCATTATTACTACGATCAAAAAGATAGTACTTTTAAACTAAGAAAAGGACCTATTTTTAGCCAGATATTGCTTGCTGATGAAATCAATCGTGCTCCTCCAAAAACCCAGTCTGCATTAATTGAAGCAATGCAAGAAAAACAAGTTACAATTGAAGGTACAACCATGAATTTACCAGAACCTTTTTTAGTAATTGCAACAAAAAATCCAATTGAAACAGAAGGAGTTTATCCACTTCCTGAAGCTCAACTTGACCGGTTTTTATATCGTGTAAATATGACTTATCTAGAACCTAATGAAGAAATTTCCATGCTCAGAATGAAAAATGAAAATAATTTTTTTAAAATAAAGAATCTTGGAAAAAATATTATTCAAGATTTTATAGGACTTCATCATCAAGTCTACGTAGATGAATCCATTTTGATTTATATTTTAAATATTCTTTCTGAGACAAGAAGTAATGAAAAACTTGTTCTTGGTGCAAGTCCCAGAGCTGGTGAACACCTTTTATATGCTGCAAAAGCAAATGCGATGATAAATGGAAGAGATTATGTGATACCTGATGATGTGAAAAATGTTTTACCTAAAGTTATTTCACATAGAATAATAACTTCAGCTGAGGCAGAATTTGAAGGACTTTCATCAGAAAAGATACTTGATGATATAATAAATAATATAGAGGTTTCTGAACTTTTTTCCGAAAAAGTTGAAGCAACTATATAAAAAATGAGATTTTTATAAATCTCATTTATCAAGATGAACATCCATTTGTGGAAATGGTATGTTTATTCCTTCTTTATCATATCTTTCTTTTATAGCCTTTTTGAAATCAAAGAAAAAGGCCCAATAATCACTTGTCTTCACCCAGGGTCTTACAACAAGTATAACTGCAGAATCTGCAAACTTAGAGACTGCTACCTGTGGTGCAGGTTCAGATAGTACTCTTTTATCTGCCTTTATCACCTCAAGTGTTGTTTTAATCACTTTGTCAAGATTATCACCGTAACTAACACCCATCTCCATGTCAACTCTTCGGGTACTATATTTTGTATAGTTTGTAATATTACTACCCCAAACAGATTTATTAGGAATTACTATTAGTTTATTATCAATTGATCTTAGTTCTGTAATACTAATTCCAACGTTTTCAACTGTTCCGCTTTCCCCATTAGCAGTAATATAATCTCCTTTTTTGAACGGTTTTGTAACTGCAACCATAAATCCTGATGCAATATTACTTAAAGTATCACCTAGTGCAAATCCTAAAACAAAGCCTAAAACAACAGATACACTTACAAGAGCTGCTCCAATCTCAATTCCAAGAAACGCAAGTGCTGTACCAATCACAAAAATGTATAAAATAAGTCTAATTACTCTGGTTGAAAATTCTGCTAGAATTTCTGAAATTTTTGCCCTAATCATCCATTTTTTAAGAGCACCTGCTGCTAATCTAACAACAATTATACCAACAATTAAAACTAAAATTGTTAATATTATATTCCAAAGACTTACACCAATATAAGGTAATTTTTCTTCAAGTCCAAATCCTGCTATTTCTATTGCCATATATAATCCTCCAATTAATTCAAAATTTGAGTATTTTTAAATCTCCCCTAAATTAATAAAATCGCAATGAAACAAGTTTCTTATAAAATATTCGATTCTTACAGGAAAATTGGGCATAGTAATTTAGATGTCAATCTCATTTAAAATATTTCTTTCTAACAACTATACTAACAATTGCAATTATAATTAAACCACAAATAATTCCTATTATATGAAGGGAATCGTTATCCTTTACATCTAATGTTTCTTTTGACTTCTTCACATCCTCATTATCAGCAACTGAATTAGATACTATTGCCTTGGTTATAACATTATCAGTGCTACCTTTGTTGTCAGTAACAGTTAAGCTTACTTTATATTCACCCTCTTTTCTGTATACATGCTTGACTGTTTTTCCTTGACCAGTATTTCCATCACCAAAATTCCAGAAATAAGATATAATTTTTCCATCTTCATCAATGCTACCTGAAGCATCAAATTGGAGAGGATCATTTACATTACTGGTGTATGGTCCTCTTGTAACAGCAGATGGGGCTTTGTTTGGTTCTACATCTTCTTCAGGATTATCAGATTCAGGTTCTGAGTTTTCTTTTGAAATCTTGTTTGCCATTTGGGATAATAAATAAGTAGCTCCTGCTACTAAGGAAGTTGCACCAATCAAAGTACCTGCCGTAAGAATCGGACGTACAAGGAAGGGATGAATTCCATTTCTATATCGATATACAGTCATCTCATCGTAATTTTGTTCTCCTGAAGAGTCATATGCAATTACTTTTATAGTGTGTTTCCTTTCCAAACCTGTTGGTGTTTCTAGCCATACCCAACTATAAGGTTCATATAAATCAGTATATTTCCACTCGTCATCAATATAAAATTCGACCTTTTCAATTCCTTTACCATCTGATGCATTTGCTTCTGCCCATATTGTTATATAACCAATAATAATTGTAGTAAACAGTATTATTGGTCTTTTTGGTATATTATTTTTATAAATCCATTTATTCAAAGGTTTTTTTATGGAAATTTCTGGTAGTCCTGCACTTTCTGGGTTTAAATATGTCTTTATTTTCATGTATTCTTTTATTTCATTGTTTTTTTGATTGCTACTGTTGGTATTTTTTTCACTTGATATAATATTGTATTCATCAGGATCTAATGGTAATATTTCATCAATAATATTGGTATCTACAGAAGTAACAATTGGAATTATTAGAAAAAGCAGTATCAGCATAGATAATAGTGAAAACACCTTTTTCTTCATATATTTCACTCAAGCTTCCAAATTAAAACTATATTTACCCCAATTTGATATATATAAAATATCTTATAAATATTTCTATTTCCTTTATATCCATGCTTATGAATTTAAATATTTTTTAATTTTATTTTTGAAATATCTAAAATTGACGAACTGCAATATTTTCTAAAAGACCTTTATTTATTTTTATTTTTTTCATCTATTGAAAGCTTTTTTCTACTAATTTTTGAATTTAATCCATTTTAATAATTAATTTTATATTAATAAAAATGAATTTTAGCATTTGTCGTATTCCACATGTTGTTTTATTTTAATTTAACTGATATATATAAATATTTTCATAAAATATAACGGAAAGTATATAAATAATAAAAGATATTCAATAAAATAAAAATGTTTAAAGGAGGTAAGAAGTTTTGCTGAAACAAAAAGCATTAGTAATAGGAATGATAGTTCTTTTTCTAGGGCTTACAATTAGTCCAGTAACTTCAGTTCAGCTCCAGAAAAATGAACAACTAATAGAAGAATTTAAATCAGAGATATTAACAGTACCGTCAGAAAAAACAGTTGATATTGAATATACAGTGTTTGACGTTAATGGTTTACCAACCACTGAAACAGTCACTGTTACGGAACAAGAGTTGGAGGAAATCATGACAATCTTATCTTTATTAATGGAAAAGATAGGAGCATGTACTGATTTCAATGAGGTTGTGGCAATTTTAGAAAAATTTGCAGACGAATGTACTAACCCTGTTGTTTCTGGAATTTTTGGTTCATTTATAGGCATATTTATACCATTACTGCCAATAGGCCGCGTGTTTATAATGAGCCATGGGTGGGGATATAAAATAAGACCTTTCAGATCCAGCAGTATAAAAATTAGACGATTCTTTACACCTTGGCATTATGGTCGACATGACCTTACACTTCCAGCGAAAACCTATATGATTAAGTTGTTTAAACCCGCTATCAATATCCTCCGCGGACCACAAATCGGGTGGATGACAAAATTCTTTGGGTTATACATATACATTGCTAGATCGTTCCCTCACAAAAGTTATACATTCTTCTTTGGATCAGCTTGGAACTCACGAGGAATTGATTTATTCCTATGAAGGCTGTAAAGAAAGATAATATTACAATCATTAAAATAACAAAAACTAAGAGATGAATGTATTAGAGTAGTTCATATTAACCTACCATCTCTTTCTTTTTTAATTATAAATATATAATGTCAATTAATTTCAGACTTATTTTTCAATCTTCGCTGTTTTCTCTGTTTATTTTTACGCTCACGAATTCCAGGACGGTTTTAATATTCTTTACGATAATCTTTTATTCTTTACATCAGAATCCTTAATATATTCTCTGTAAAGTTTTCTTCTTCTCTTAATTACCTCGGGCCTTTTTGAATATTCTTTTTCATATTCTTTTCTCTGCTCCTTTACATAAGGTCTTTTACGATATTCCCTCTTATAGTTATTTATCCTTTTTTTTACTTCAGGTCGTTTGTAATATTCTTTTTTCTGCATTCGTTTACGTTCCATAACTTCAGGGCGTCTATTGTATTCCCAGTTTCTCTGTTTCACTTCGGGACGATTGGAATACTCCTTATAATACTCACTATAGCATTCCTTACAAATACTACTCAGACCATCACTTGCTGTTGAATCCCTACTGAACTTAGAACTAGGCAATAATCTCCCACACTTATTGCAATGTTTCTCTTTAGGAATTAATTCCTCCGGAAAACTCCGCTTCTTTAAAAGTTTGTTACGCTTCTTAATCTTATTACTTTCACATTCTTTACAGTAATGACCATAACCATCCTTACTCGCACGACGTTTCCAAAACTTAGATACTGGAAGAATCTTACCACAAATCTTACATTTTTTTTCTAAAACTTCATCCAAAGAAAATTCAAACCTTGCTTTATTACGTTCCTGCTCCCACCTTTTTTCAATTTCCTTAATTTTATTCTTCTGGCAGTTCTTACAGAAGTTATAATAACCATTTTTTCTTTCTTTATTTTTATTAAACATTTTAATAGGTAATGTGAGCCCGCATATCCTACATTTCATTTCTTTTAAACCTACTTTTTTTTCCTTTCTTTTACGATCCCAGAACTTAGCATTTTCTTCACGAACATTTTTTGTACAGGTAATGCACATATCGCTATGTCCATCTATTGAACTTTTATTTTTTGTAAAACTAGACATTGGTTTTATGATATGACAAATATAACATTCCTTCAATGTGTTCTTTTTAATTCTTTTATTGCTATGTTTTTCTTTAACTCCCTCCAACCATTGCGTTTGTTGTTCTCTATAACAATCTATACATTTATCATCCAATCCATCAGGTCTTCGACGATTCAAATGAAACTTATCAGAAGCAAGTTTTCTACCACATTCCATACAACGTTTCTCAACAGGCCACCCTTGTTTTTCTCTTATTTGTTCATAACTTATAATTCTATATCTAATCTTCTCATAAATACACCTGCGACAATAACAATATCCACTAGTTTTGTATCTTGGGGCAATAAATTCATATGTAGGTTTTTGTTGACCGCATATCCTACATATGCTCATTTTTCCATCCCATACATTCTTAAACTTTCTTTCCCTTCGTCTACTATTATTTTCTTCTTGACAATCAAAACATTCTTTATAATATCCATCACGGGTTGAATCAGTCTTTCCAAACTCAGATACAGACTTTAATCTTCCACATTGACGACAACGTTTTTCTACCACCAAATTAAAAATCTTGTCAAGTTCTATACGACAATCACGACAATATACATCATATCCTTTCTTACCAAAATAAACTCTATCAAATTCTGAAATTGGTTTTACTTTTTCGCATTTTTTGCAACATAATTCTGAAACCTGCATTAAGAAATAGTCTCCCCAATTTTGTATAAAACAATTAATACAATCTATATAAATATAATCACAATAATCTTTGTTTATATATGATAAAGAATCAAAAAGAAAAGACAAAACTTTTTTTTAGTAATTCAAATAAATTCTCATTTTGAATTAATTTTTAATATAAACCATACAGAAGAAATTGTTACAATTTATTATTTTGGCCTCATGATGATGCCTACAAATGTAGACCAATAGTTAATGAATAGTAATGGTTTAGGTTTTAGGACTTCTTATATCAAATTATCTCTTGTTTTTTGGGAAATTAAAAAGGGTAAACATACAATGATTGAAACAGCAGTCAAAATAAGTATTTGACCCTCAATATTATCAGATGATAATAAAAACCCATCCCATAAAAAAATACAGATCAAGTAAAAAATAATAAAAATAATAACAAAAAGTAAAATTGATAGAATAAAAGGTTTTAGTGTCGGTTTAAATTTAAATTGTTTTTCATTTTCAATTTCAAGTATTTGACCAATTAAAATTATACTTGGTAATATCAAAAATATTATATGCATAATAATCTGAAAATAATTCTCAATATTTGAAATTAAAACTGTTGATAAAGATATTGTATAAAATAAAAAGAGTCCAATTATACCAATTTTTTTGTTTTTAAGATAAATTGAAATTAATAGTACAAGAATTGGTAAAGAAATAATAATTACATTTTTTATAGTAAGATTTATTTGAATAAATAAAACTATAGCAAGATATGCTGTAATAATGTAGTCTTTTAAATTTAGTTTATTCATTTCCTTTTTCCTCTAATTTGTTCAATTACTTTTACACTTTCCATTGAAGGCACTAGCTCAACCACTTCTATGTTTAATTTTCTAATCTTGTGTAAAATATTTTCCCGAATTTGCTTTGTTTTATATATTTCTTCCAATTGCTCAGTTTCAATTCGATCTTTCTCAATATCATAATATGGAGAAAATGAAGTAAGCAACCAAATATTGTATTTTTTTGCGTGTGCAAGCGTAATTGATCTATAAATAGATTGAATGTTTGTTTCCATATCTGTTAAAATAATGATATGTTTTGTTTTATTATCCATCATAAGCAGTCTCATTGATTCATAAATACCACTTGCTTGCATAGGATTTTTTATTTTTCTTCTACCTTTTGCAAGAAAGGGAAAAACTGTTGAGATAAATCTTTGCTGATTGCTTGGTATGTCAATATTTACATCAGTTGGATCTTTTGCTTCTTTTATTTTAAAGTTGCTTGTTTTAATTTGACCAGGTAAATCTGTAATATTTTCAAAAATAATATTATGATTATTAGTAGGTTTAAGGTTTTTAATTATTTTATATTCGTCAAATGCAATAAGTCCTATCGGATGTCGAATTGATTGGAGAATTTTTGTAAGAGATATTGCAATATTGGTTGCATGATCAATTTTTGATTTATCTTTGGTAGTTCTTCTCATGCTATAACTGCAATCAATTAGAACTATTGTATCTAGAAGTTCTTTTTTTTCAAAAAGTTTTGTCATAATTTTTTGTAGTCGAGATGTTGCTTTCCATTCTATATCTTTTAGCTTATCACCTGGTTGAAATTCACGTATCCCTTCCATTTCATATATTATTTCAAGACCGGTAAGGGAAGGGGTTACAATTTCAATGTGTTCTCTTTGAGAAACACGTTTTGCTTTTTTTATTTCCTCAGGATTGCTATGAACCCAGAATATTGTTTCAGTTGGTTTTTCAAATTCCATTTTATAAAGATTTAAAGCATCACTAATTTCAATTTTTAATTCTTTAAATTTTTGTCTTCCTCTTGAATTAAACTTTATTTGATATTCTAAACTTATTTCTTCATCAGGTTTTATTTTTTGATTAATTTGGTTTGATCCTTTAACAATAGTTGAATTATCTGGAAGATTATCTGTTACTTTAAGGTTTAATTCTCCACCATGATTTTTGATATTTGTTTTAATATTAACTGGATGATTTACAAAAATTTGTTTTTCGAAGATTTCTCGATTATTAGTTATTTCCCCCACTTTATTTTTGAAATTTTCTTTGCAATATATTAAAAAAACAAGTATTGAAAGTGCAGCAACCGATGGTAGTATATTTTGAAAAAGAAATCCAATTAAAAATAAAAGGAATATTAAAAATAATAGTACTTTGAAATAATTTGTGAATTGTATTAAATTCATAATATTTTTTCCTTTGATTTTAGTTTTATATCTAAGGAATATGTTTAGTATATAAATAAAATGCTAATTAAAATAATAAGTTTTATTAAAAGGAATTTGTTATTGTATTTAGGGAGAGATAGTTTTAATGAGCGTGTGTAAACACGAAAGCTGTGGGAGGGAATGCAGAGTTTGGTTACCTATAGAAACAATTACTTCTGAAGTAATACCTCATCCTTGGTGTAAACATTGTGGTCTTGTTAAAAATATAAGCGACGATCGTCCAAAGGGACTTGGATATTGGATTAATATTTTGTCAAGAATTAGCAATCAGTTTTCCTTAAAAAAAGTACAAACTAGACTTGTGTCAAAATATTTGGAGAGTAATAGATATTTTAACGATTTATATGGCATTACTGGTAGTGCTCAAGTTAAGGAATTTATTAGAGCTGTGTCCAGTATTTGTAAAATTTCAAGTAATTCAGTTGATTCTTTAATCTATTAAGCTGAATGGACAAACCCAAAAAATGGGGATGGATGATAAAAGGTTAGTAGATAATTAATTTTAAAAAGAAGAAAAATCAAGTTTTTATACTCTTAATTGATTATGGAAGTGGTTTAGGGATTGCATAGGGGAGAGATACACTGAAGTTAAATAAAGAAAAGCAAGATGATTTTTCATTTATTGATAAAAAAATTGATTCACTTAACAATAAATCAGATATCGATATAATAGATGAAATACCTAAACGCAGACTTGTAGCAATCCCATGTTTTAATGAAGAACCGACCATTGGTAGTGTCATTTTAAAAGCAAAAAAATATGCTGATGAAATACTTGTTGTTGATGATGGCAGTGTAGATAAAACCGCTGAAATTGCAAAAATTGCAGGAGCAACTGTTCTTCGTCATGGTGGTAACAAGGGTTATGGTGCTGCAATAAAAAGTTGCTTTGATTATGCAAGAGAACAAGATTATGATGTAGTTACAATAATTGATGGAGATGGTCAACATGATGCAGATCAAATATATACAGTTATGAAACCAGTTTTGGAAAATAAAACTGATATTTCAATAGGTTCACGTTTTATTGATGGAAACAATAATGATGTCCCACTTTACCGTAGATTTGGAATATGGGTTTTAACAAGATTTACCAATGCAGGTTCAAAAGAAGATCATCATAGAGTAATAGATGGGCAGAGTGGATTTAGGGCATATTCAAAAAATGCAATAAATCATATTAATCCTAAGGATTCTAATATGGGAGTTTCTGCAGAAATACTAATGCATGGACGTAAGAGAAATTTATCGTTTATGGAAGTTCCAATTACTTGCAGTTATGACGAAAAACTAAATGGTTCTACAAAGCGATCTGTAGGACATGGTTTTGGAGTTATATTTTCAATTCTTAAATATTTAGAAGTCGAACATTCGTTATTATTCTTTGGCATACCTGGAATTATTTTATTTTTAACGGGTCTAATTCTTGGGACATTTGTATATTTAGAATATACTTCACTAAAGGTTCTTGCTGTTGGTAATGCACTTATATCTGTTGCATTGTTAGTTTTAGGAACCCTTTCAGGTATGACAGGGCTAATTTTACATGCAGTTATTAATGCAAGTAAAAGAAAATAGTCATTGGTGATTGGAATTTTAGAAATAAGAGTGCATGAAATAAAAGGATTTTGTCCAGTTTATAAAAAAGGAGACAAGGTTATAATTAAAGATCCAGAAATTGTTTCAAAAAAAACAGATGCACTCTGCACCCATGCCTTATCAACATTGCTTCATTATGTTCTGGTATTAGAACATAATTGGT
>Ga0209427_10005254_pt1 | contig 14855 bp, 7 predicted proteins | sample DeeMarSWOR136_30_FD_187465 | JGI IMG/M metagenome (GOLD analysis project Ga0209427, IMG submission 187465) | Marine sediment microbial communities from White Oak River estuary, North Carolina - WOR-1-36_30 (SPAdes) (version 2) | ecosystem: Environmental > Aquatic > Marine > Intertidal zone >...
ATCGCCGTGACGAAAAACGATGTCTTCGTCGCCGATGCGGGCAACCGGGTCGTGGTCCGCTACGATACAACGGGTAACCTCGTGAACACCATCGGTCGCAAGGACGCAGACAGGAATATTCCGGGCTTTGTTGTTCCAAGCGCCTACTTTGATCTGGCCATGTCCGGGGACGGACTGCTTCGCGTGGTCAGTCCCGGCCGGCTTCGCGTCGAGGCCTACACCCTTGACGGAGATTTCGAGTTTTCGTGGGGCAGGCCTTCGGTGGACATAGACGGTTTCTGCGGATGCTGCAATCCCGTGAATATCGCCGTGCTGCCCGACGGCGGCTTTGTCACCTGCGAGAAGGGCCTGGTCAGAGTGAAAGTGTATGATAGCGAGGGTCGATTCGAGGGAGTGGTCGCCAGTCCGAACCAGTTGGTCGAGGGGGGTGAGCACGAGATCTGCGAATTTCCCGAGCAGTGCCAGGCCGGGGGGTTTGATGTGGCGGTTGATCCGGCCGGACGTGTTTTTGTGCTGGATACGATGAAGAATGTTGTACGAACATTTACGAGAGTGAAAGGCCAATCGTGAGTAGACATCCGGAAAGAGATCGCAGCCGCAGAGAGCTGTGCGCAGGGGCACTGCGATGCGTCACCCTGGGGCTCCTGACGGCAGTGGGAGCGACTTTATTGGCCAAGAGGAAGCGACTGTTGCGGAAGGGCGTCTGTATTAACGACGGAATCTGTAATGGCTGTGAAGCCCTGGGGTGGTGTGATTTACCCCAGGTGTTGTCGCGAAGAAGGCCAAGGGGGGTAAGTAATGGCAGATAAGAACAAAGAATTTGACCGGCGCCATTTCCTCAGGGACGGTCTCTGGGGCGGATGTCTCGCCGCTTTGGGGATGGTGGCGGGTTCGGCGGCCCGTAAGCACCGGCAGACGGAGATGGTATGGCAGATCGATCCGTACACGTGCGTGGCGTGCGGCAACTGCGCCACGTATTGCGTATTGGAAGAATCCGCCGTCAAGTGCGTGCAGGTCTTCGAGATATGCGGATACTGTGATTTCTGCCCGGGCTATTTCGAGCCGGGAGCCAACGTGCTGGAGCCCGGCGCCGAAAACGAGCTGTGTCCTACCGGAGCGATAAAACGCGCTTTCGTGGAGGAGCCCTACTACGAGTACACTATCGACGAGTCCCTCTGTATCGGCTGCGCCAAGTGCGTCAAGGGTTGCGCTGCGTTCGGGAATGGCTCGCTCTTTCTTCAGGTCCGCCACGATCGGTGTTTGAACTGCAATGAGTGTTCGATTGCTGTCGCTTGTCCCTCGGGTGCGTATCGACGGGTACCCGCAGATCAGCCGTATTTACTTAAAAAGGTGAACCACGCGTAATGATACGCTCCGACCGCGTCATAATCAGCATAGCTCTGTTCTTGATCTCGTGCGGTGTTGCGTGGGGCGTGGAGCGTTTTCCTCCCCCCGACTTCGAGAGCGGCTATGAGATGCCCAGTCCGACGGCGCCTCACGCCCGGCAAAATATCTACGAATATATCGACGTGGCGGTGCTCTTGGCGGCGCTTACGGTATCGTCGTACCTCATTCTGAAGAAACGCAGCCGGCGAGCGCTTTTTGTTCTGATGGTGTTTTCATTGCTGTATTTCGGCTTTTGGCGTAAAGGCTGCGTTTGTCCGATCGGAGCGACCCAGAACATCGTCTTGTCCGTTTTCGATAGCGAGTATGTGGTGCCCGTCACGGTGGCCGCGTTTTTTTTGCTACCGCTTGTGTTCACGCTCTTTTTCGGTCGGAGTTTCTGTGCGGCCGTGTGTCCCCTCGGCGCGGTTCAGGATTTGGTCTTGTCACACCCGGTTTCGATCCCGGGCTGGGCCGAGAGTGGATTGCGATTATTGGCGTATGTCTATCTGGGAGCGGCGGTTCTATTCGCCGCCACCGGCAGTGCCTTTATCATTTGTCGATACGATCCATTTGTTTCAATCTTCCGCCTGACCGGGAGCTTGAACATCCTGATCCTTGGCGCCTGCCTGCTGCTGATCGGCGTGTTCATCGGCCGTCCTTATTGCCGATTCCTCTGCCCGTACGGCGTCATTCTCAGACACCTTTCCCGGCTGTCAAAATGGCGCGTGACGATTACGCCGGATGAGTGCATTCAATGCAGGCTTTGCGAGGAGGCGTGTCCGTTCGGCGCCATCAAGAAGCCGACCACGAAATGGCCTCAGAAGGAATACCACGTCGCCAAAAAGAGATTGGTCTTCCTGATCCTGCTTTTACCCGTGTTGATCTTCCTGGGCGGATGGTTTGGATCCGGCATCAAGGCCGTGACCTCGCGGGCGCACGAAACCGTTCGGTTGGCGGAACGTATTTATTTGGAAGAGGCCGGCGAGGTTGAAGAAACCACGGATGCCAGCGCGGCCTTCAGGGCGACGGGCAAGGAAATTTCGGAGCTTTACGACGAAGCCTCTCATATCCGGAGCCAGTTCGGGCTGGGCGGCTGGATCTTTGGAGGATTTGTCGGGCTGGTGATCGGCCTCAAATTGATCGGCCTTTCCGTTTGGCGCCGAAGGCAAGACTACGAGGCCGACAGGGCGAGCTGTTTGGCGTGCGGGCGATGTTTTGCGTATTGCCCCAGAGAACACGTCAGGCTCAAGAAAGCGAAGGAGGCAAACGGAAAACGCTAATGGAATCTCAAAAGGACAATATCTCGGAACATGTTCAATCGACGAGTCCGTGGTACCGAAGCGCGGTGGCCACGGCGATGGTCAGCGCGACGTTTTCCTTTATCGTCCTTCTGTTTCTCGTCCTCAATTACGGTAAGAGCAAGATCGTCGATACGGAAGACGAGGCGCGGCTATTGGCTCTTAGGGCGCAGGTGTACGAGCAGCCGGATAATGAAGAGCTTCTATCGCAGGTTCGAACCCTGGATTTACAGATCAGACAGCGCCGCCTTCGAGCGGTGGATCGCTCTCGCAAAGGCGGCTATCTGCTATTGGGTGGCGTTGTTGTCCTGCTGGTGAGTATTGGGGTTGCCGGCGCGCTGAAAAAGAAGCTCCCCACCCCCGGACTGAGCGCCGAAGGGCCGGATCAGCAGGTTCACGAGGCGAAGTTCGCCCGGTGGTCGGTCACCGCCGGACTGATTGTTTTAGCCGCCGGGGCGTTGTTGCTTACTTTAAAACCGTCGATTGATTTTGCCGGAACCGGCGCTGAAGGATCGTCCATTGCTTCGGCGGGAGACGCGAGCCAGAACTGGCCGAGCTTTCGCGGCTTTGAGGGCAATGGCATAAGTCCCTATACGAACATGCCGACCCGTTGGGACGGCAAGACGGGCGAAGGAATCCTCTGGAAAACCAAAGTACCCCTCCCCGGCCACAGTTCCCCCCTCGTTTGGGGCCATCGTATTTTCCTGACCGGCGGCGATCCCAACGCACTGGCGGTCTTCTGCTTCGACACGGCTTCGGGAAAGCTCCTCTGGAGGGGGGACGTCACGCGAGCGCCTATGAAAGACGATGAAGAGCCGCTCGAACCGATGGAAGATACCGGCTGGGCGGCGCCGACGGCCGTGACCGACGGCAAGCATGTTTATGCTATGTTCGTAACCGGCGATATCGTTTGCTTTGACTTCGAAGGTAAGAAGGTCTGGGAAAAGAGTCTGGGCGTCCCGGAGAATGCCTACGGGCACGCCTCGTCGCTTGCGATTTATCGAAATCTGGTCTTGATCCAGTACGACCAGGGCATGGCTGAAGATGGGTTGTCAAAGATGATTGCTCTGGACGGATTCACCGGCGAGGTGGCCTGGCAGACAAAACGGCCGGTCGATAACTCGTGGTGCTCGCCGATTGTGGTCCGTATCGGCGATCAGTACCAGCTTCTGACCCTTTCCCAGCCCTGGGTGATCGCGTACGAACCGGCCAAAGGAGCGGAACTGTGGCGGGCCGGCGAATTTTCGGGTGAGATGGCGCCGTCCCCGATTGTTGCCAACGGATTGGTCTTTGTCATCGAACCCTACAACAGCCTGGTCGCCATTAAGCCGGATGGAAAAGGAGATGTGACGAAAACACACATCGCCTGGAGAATGGATGAGGGGGGACCGGATATTTGCTCTCCGATTAGCGATGGTCAGCGGGTATTCATGCTGGGGACCGAGGGCCTGCTGAGCTGTCACAAAACGTCCGATGGAGCGAGAATATGGGAGCATGATTTGGAGGAATTCTGCCTGGCCTCGCCGAGTCTGGTGGGCACGAACCTGTATGTGCTCAGCGAGAAGGGTCTGATGTTTATTATCGAGGCGGCGGATGAATATAAGGAATTGGCCAAATGTGAGTTGGGCGAGCAGTGTCATGCTACGCCGGCCTTTGCCGATGGGCGCATTTATATCCGCGGCGTCGAGCATCTGTATTGTATAGTAAAAGAGGATTCTACATCGGCCTCGCCACAAGATCCGAGTAAACACTGGCCTAGCTTTCGCGGTCCCGAGGGAAATGGCGTTAGCGCCTATACGAACATACCGACTCGTTGGGACGGCAAGACAGGCGAAGGAGTTCTCTGGAAGACCAAAGTGCCGCTGCCCGGGCATAATTCGCCCATCGTCTGGGGCGACCGTATTTTCCTCTCCGGCGGCGATCCGAATGAGTTAGCGGTCTTCTGCTTCGATGTCGCTTCGGGCGCGCTTCTCTGGAGAGGGGACGTCACGCGAGCCCCCTTGAAAGCCGATGAAGAGCTGCTCGAGCCCATGGAGGGTACCGGCTGGGCTGCGCCCACCGCTGTGACGGATGGCCAGCGGGTTTATGCCATGTTTGTGACGGGAGATATTGCCGGATTTGGCTTCAGCGGCAAGAAGATTTGGGAGAAAAGTCTGGGCACGCCGGACAACGCCTACGGGCATGCCTCATCGCTTGCGATCTATCGAAATCTGGTCCTGATCCAGTTTGACCAGGGCGTTGCCGAGGATGAGATGTCTGCGATGATCGCGCTGGATGGATTCACCGGGGAGGTTGCCTGGCGGAAAAAACGGCCGGTCGACAACGCGTGGAGCTCGCCGGTCGTGGTTCGTGTCGGCGATGCGTTTCAGGTTCTCACGTGTTCGCTACCCTGGGTGATCGCGTATGAACCGGCCAAGGGGACGGAACTGTGGCGGGCGGACTGCCTGTCCGGTGACGTGGCGCCGTCCCCGATCTATGCCAACGGATTGGTGTTCGTCATAGAACCGTACAACGAGCTGATAGCCATTAAACCGGATGGAAAAGGCGACGTCACGAAGACACACATTGCCTGGATTATGGATGAAGGCGGGCCGGATATTTGCTCTCCGGTCAGTGACGGTGAACGGATATTCATGTTGGGGAGTGAGGGCCTGCTGAGCTGCCACAAAACGTCCGACGGAACGAGATTGTGGGAGCATGATTTGGAGGAGTCCTGCGAGGCTTCCCCGAGCCTGGTGGGCAACAACATCTACGTGCTGACCATAAAGGGCGTCATGTTTATCATCGAGGCGGCAGACGAGTATAAGGAGTTGGCCAAATGCGAGCTGGGCGAAAAGTGCCACGCGTCGCCGGCCTTCGCCGACGGACGCATTTACATCCGGGCCGTTGAGCATCTGTACTGTATAGGGAACCGGGATTGATGGAAAAGCCGGATTTGACATTTGTAAACCAGGCCGTAGAGAAGATCGGCACACGAGCCGAAGACGTGCTGGAGATTCTGCAAGCCGTTCAGGGCCACTTCGGCTATCTGCCCAAGGAAGCGCTGGAGCGTGTCTGCGAAGTGACACAGATTACGCCGGCGGCTATTGTGGGCGTTTCGACGTTCTTCAACCAGTTCCGCCATCGTCCCGTCGGGCGTCACATCATTCACGTTTGTGTCGGTACAGCCTGCCACGTCAAGGGGGCGGACCGCGTCTACGAAGCGTTTCAGCGCCATCTTGACATCCCCGAAGGCGAGGATACGGATGCCAAGAAGATATTCACCGTTGAGAGAATCGCCTGCTTAGGATGCTGTACGTTAGCCCCGGCGGTCCAAATCGATGAGGTGACATACGGGCACCTTAGCCCTAACACCGTTTCAACCGTAGTCGATGACTTTCTTCGATACGCCGAAAGCCGAGTGGGCCAACGGCAGAAACGTCGGAAACGTGGAGCAAAAAAGCTAAAATCTCGCGGCGAAGTGCGGCTGGGCCTGGGATCGTGCTGTGTGGCCCGGGGCAGCGGCAAGCTGCGCGACGCGCTGGAGCAGGCTCTGGCCGAGACCGGCATCGAACTGCAGGTTAAACGTGTCGGCTGTGTCGGCATGTGTCACCAGACGCCGCTGCTGGAAATCGTGACGCCCGACAACACATCGTTCCTGTATGCCAGAGTCCAGCCGGAGGACGCCAAAGCCATTGTCTTGCGCCACTTCAAGCTGGGTCGGATCAAGAAGGTTACGAATTCCGTTTCGCAGGCCCTTGATCATTTGTTGACAGATGAGAAAACGGAGCCGGTGACGCGCTATTCCATCAACGTGCGGGACCGGCCGGTGGCCGATTTCCTCGGCCGGCAGAAGCACATCGCAACCGAGCACCACGGCGAGATCGACCCCGTGGATATGGACGAATACGTATCCCATGATGGATTCAAGGCGCTCCGGCGATGTATAAAAGAGATGAGCCCTGAAGAAATCATCGGTGAGATCGAGCGAAGCGGGCTGCGCGGACGAGGCGGGGCCGGCTTTCCCACGTCCCGCAAATGGGCGGCGGTGCGGAGTACGCAGTCTGGGAAAAAGTTTCTGGTCTGCAATGGCGATGAAGGGGACCCGGGGGCCTTCATGGACCGGATGCTCATGGAGTCCTATCCGTATCGTATCATCGAAGGGATGATCATCGCCGCGTATACCGTCGGCGCAAACAAAGGCTTTTTCTATATTCGCGGGGAATACCCGCTCGCCACCGAGCGAATCCGTCAGGCCATAGAGAAATGCGAGCAGCGGGGTTTTCTTGGCGACGACATTCTTAATAGCGGATTTTCGCTCCACTTGAAAATTGTGCCGGGCGCCGGCGCGTTCGTATGCGGTGAGGAGACCGCCTTGCTCGCGAGTATCGAGGGCCGTCGCGGAATGCCGCGATTGAGGCCGCCGTATCCCGCCCGAAGCGGTCTTTGGGGCCGGCCGACGCTCATTAACAACGTCGAGACCTACGCCGCCGTGCCGTGGATTATTCGCAATGGCCCTGAAGCGTTCGCCGATCTGGGCACGAGCAGCAGCAAGGGGACGAAGGTCTTCGCGCTGGCGGGGAAGGTGGATCGCGTCGGTTTGATTGAGGTGCCGATGGGTATTTCGGTGCGTCAAATTATCGAGGACATCGGCGGGGGGATTGCAGGCGGCCTGCGGCTCAAAGCCGTACAGGTCGGGGGGCCATCCGGGGGGTGTGTGCCGGATGAGTTGGCCCATCTTCCCGTGGACTATGAAACGCTACAAAGCATCGGGACCATGATGGGTTCCGGCGGTCTGGTCGCCCTGGACGAAACCGATTGTATGGTTGACATCGCGCGCTACTTCCTGGAGTTTACGCAGAACCAATCCTGCGGAAAATGCACGTTCTGCAGGATAGGCACCCGGCGGATGCTGGACATTCTGGAGCGCTTGTGCGCCGGTCAGGCGAGCACGGCCGACATCGACGAGCTGGAGCAGTTGGCGCAGATGGTCAAGACGACAAGTCTGTGCGGCCTGGGCAAGACGGCGCCCAACCCGGTGCTATCCACGCTCCAGTATTTTCGGGATGAATACGAAGCCCACGTGGAGAAACGCTGCCCCGCCGCAAAGTGCAAAGCGCTGATTACCTATTCGATCACGGACGATTGTATCGGCTGCACCCTATGCGCGCAGCGTTGCCCAACGGATGCCATTGAGATGAAGCCCTATCAGAAGCACGAGATCGACAGCGAGAAATGTATCCGTTGCGGGACATGTAAAGACGTGTGCCCGGCGGATGCGGTTGAGGTCGAATAGTCAATGCCTAAGTTGTTCGTAGACAATCGTGAAGTGCAGGTCGATGACGGCGCGACGATTCTTGACGCTGCCAGGAAGCTCGGAATCGAGATTCCCACGATGTGCTTCATGGAAGGCTATGAGGCATCGACCAGTTGTATGGTATGTGTGGTCAAGGTCGATGATCGGCCCAGTCTGGTCCCGTCGTGCGGGACACTTGCCGAGGAAGGGATGCGGGTGGATACGGTGTGCGAGCAGGTCCGGCAGGCAAGGAAGGCAGCCCTGGAATTGCTGCTCAGTGACCACGTCGGCGATTGTCTCGGGCCATGTCACGTGATATGCCCCGCCCAGATGAACATTCCGCTGATGATTCGTCAGATCGCAGCGGGTAAGCTCCGTGACGCGATTGCCACTGTGAAGAAGGACATTGCGTTGCCCGCCGTCCTGGGGCGGATCTGCCCGAAGCCATGCGAGCGGGGGTGCAGGCGGGCAGCCGTTGATGAGGCGGTTTCCATCTGTCTTTTGAAGCGATACGTCGCCGATGTCGATCTGCAATCGGCAAGTCCGTACTTGCCGGTCTGCAAGCCCTCAGAAGGCAAGAGTGTGGCGATTGTCGGCGCCGGACCCGCCGGATTGGCGGCCGCCTATTATCTGCAGCAAGCCGGATTTGCCTGCACCGTTTTTGATGACCACGAGAAGCCGGGCGGCATGTTGCAGTACGCAGTGCCGGAAGAGGAGCTGCCAAGAAACGTGCTTGATAAGGAGATTGCCGTAATCAACACACTTGGCGTGGAATTCAAAGGCCGAACGCGAATCGGCGCCAAATTGTCGCTGGAGCAATTACGCAAGGATTTTGACGCGGTATTCGTCGCCGTCGGCGCCGATGCCGAGCCGTTGGGACTTAAGACGGGTCCGAACGGTATTATCGTTGATGCCCGAACGTCCGAGACGAATCTTCCCGGCGTGTTCGCGGGTGGGGATGGTGTTCGCAAACGAAGGTTGACCGTCCGAGCCGTGGCGGATGGCAAGGAGGCATCCGTATCCATTGCCCAGTACCTATCCGGACAGACTGTAGCCGGTCCGACGAAGCCGTTTAACACCCGTATCGGAAAGATAAAGGATGATGAGAAAGAAGCATTCGCCGCCTGTGCCAGTCGGAGTCCTCGGGTAACGGTGTCGCAGGCCGGCGTCGGATTCACGGACGAGCAAGCCCGCCAGGAAGCCGCGCGCTGCCTGCATTGCGATTGTCGGAAGGCGGATGATTGTAAGCTAAGACAATACTCTCAGGAATATGCGGCCCGGCCGAGTCGATTTAAGAGCGAGCGACGCCCGTTCGAGCAGCGGATCCAGCATCCGGACGTCATTTACGAGCCCGGCAAGTGCATCGACTGTGGTCTGTGCATACAAACCGCGGCCAAGGCAGGTGAGGAGCTTGGATTGGCCTTTGTCGGTCGTGGTTTTGACGTGCGAGTGGAGGTGCCCTTTGACCATTCGATGGCCGAAGGTCTCAAGCGCTCTGCCGCCCAATGTGTTGCCGCGTGCCCCACGGGCGCGTTGGCGTTTGCGAAGGAGCCGTAGGATATTGATGAGAGAACAAGATTGACATTCAGAGCGTAGTCCTGTATGGGATTTACCCTTTAGCATAAAGTGTCTTATGAATCATTTGTTGGAGAAAGTCTATGGAATTGAAAAGAGTAAGCAAAAAGGGTGTTCGGAGATTCCTTTTGGGTCTCATGATATGTGTAATTGCGGTATGTTTCTCGCGTATGGCTGAGGCGGCGGATTGGCCCAACTACCGGGGCGCGAATTACGACGGCGTATCGAGCGAGACCGGCTGGAGCTCGAGCTGGCCGGCAGGGGGGCCGAAGGTGCTGTGGCAACGTTCGATCGGTGCTGGTTTTGCCTCGATGGCCGTCAGTAATGAACGCGTCTATGCTATGGGCAACATCGACGATCACGACATCCTGTATTGCTTCGATGCAAATACGGGAAACGAGATATGGAAGACGTCGTACCCGTGTCCCTTGTTGAACAAGAATCATGAAGGGGGGCCGTGTGCGACGCCGACGGTCGAAGGCGATGCTATCTACACCCTCAGCAAGAATGGTGACGCCATCCGTTTCAAGGCGGCCACGGGGGACATCGTCTGGCATAAGCGCCTGAATAAGGATATGGGCTTCAGACACCCCACGTGGCACTTTTCCAGCTCGCCTCTTTTGATGGACAATCTGGTGATTCTCAACGTTGGTACTTACGGCGTGGCTCTGAACAAAGCCGACGGCAGCCTGGTATGGCACAATGGAAAAGGGGCCTGTGGTTATGCGTCGGGCGTGCCTTGCACGATGGATGGTCAGAAAGGGGTGGCAATGGCCGTCTCACAGGAAGTGGTGGGGCTGAATCCGACAACCGGCAAGGTCCTGTGGAAGTTTCCCTGGAAGACCGCCTACGTCATCAACTCCGCCGATACGATTGTCTCCGGTGATACGGTGTTTATCTCATCCGGATACAACAAAGGCTGCGCTCTATACAAAATCAACGGCAGCAAAGTCACCGAGATTTGGCGAAACAAGAACATGCGAAATCACGTCAATTGCACCGTGCTATGGCAGGGGCATCTATATGGCTTTGACGGTCAAGTGGGCGGAGGAGGAAAACTCACGTGCGTCGACTTCAAGAGCGGCCAGAAGAAATGGTCACAGGACGGGATGGGGACCGGTTCGCTGATGCTCGCCGACAGTAAGTTGATTATCCTGGGTGAAAGGGGCAAGCTGGTCATTGCCGAGGCCTCGCCGCAGGGCTACAAAGAACTCGCGTCGGCACAGATCCTGCCGAAGACAAAGTGCTGGACCGTACCCGTCCTGGCGAACGGCAAGATTTACGCCCGCAGTGCCGCCGGACATTTTGTCTGCGTTGATGTTAGCGGCTAAAGTAAGCGCCGATAGAAGACGTGTGGAAGAGTCAGTTCCGTTTGAAATGGAACATGACCGCCCGGCTGTTAGGGGCGTCGAATGTGAAGCGGCCGCGAGCGCTTTCGCTCAAAGTCTTCAATTGCTTTCTTATGATATCATAGCGCTTAACCGTCCAGGCGCCGTTCGGCAGATTTGCGACGAGGCCACTATGCGGTTTGTTGGTTCCGAGCACGTACTCCCGGCCCGCCCACGCGAGTCCGCGAAAATTCTCGTGCAGATTCGAGAAGATGCTCAGATCGGGCGCCATCTTCCAGAACGTGATGTTCTTATCAATGGTTTCACGCAGGTACTTGAGGTTGTCGGCGGACGTATGTTCGGCGGGATTGAAGCGTCCCCGGAAGTACTGGCCCAGCTTGCTGCCCGGCTTCTCGCCGGTCGTCCCGTGGGCGCCACCGAGAAAAACGCCTAAATGCGATTCTATCGTGTCGTGCTGACTGTGTTTGTCGCCCTTGCCTTCGTAGCTCAGCTCATCGTTGACCGTCGGCATGTTCCGCGTTCCTTTGCCGTTGGGCTTTCGTCGCGTTTGCTGGATTACATCCGCCGAGTCGGAAAGATTGCGAATTTTCTTCTGGATGATCATATGGTCGTGCCAGTCCGGCAGCTCATCGAACTTCGCCGACCAGAGCGTGCGAGGAGTCGAGTGGACGCTGAGCGGCGTGGGGTAGGGCAGATATTGCCGGATGATGCGCCCGAAGCGAGCGATTTGCTCCTCCGAATATTTCGGTTTTTTGATCTCGTATTCGTTGCACAGGCAAATCCAGACGTTCGGGAAACTGCCGTACCGGGCGGCGATGAACTTGAGGTAGGGTTCCGGATCGCCGCGGTTATGGGCGGCTTGCAGAACCGAGCGCGACTCCAAAGCATCCGGCCCGCAAAGGATCAGGTCCGCGATCAGGTCATGCTTCCAGGCGGTCTGCACGGCTAAGTCGGCCCGCTGGCTGAACCAGCGAGGATTGGGACGATGGCAGTCGTCGCCGGAATCGGTGATCCAGCCGTCGTTGTCGAAGAACGGTTTTTCCTTCGGATTGGGATAGCGGTCGCCATACGGAGTGAAACGAAGCTTCTTGAAATATTTCGCATTGCTGGCGATATCTTCGGCGATGTTGTTTCCGCTGGGTTTGTTACCGTATTCGTAGCCGGACAGGAACGAATAGTGTGTATTGCCGAAGATATATGGATGTGAGCCATCCGAGCGCCTATACCATCGCAAACCCGGACTTTTCTTATCCACGATCCAGAAGCCGGGATGATCCGAAGCTGTAGCGATCACATAATCCCCCTCTTTTTGCCCGCGGAGTTGTTGCTGGTTCGAGTAGACTTCCACGAGTTTCCATCGTCCGGCTTTCGTCGGGCACAGACGGACTTTAAAAACGTTGCCGGAGGTGCCGCCTTTGCCGTCCCCATCCCAGAAGCCGTAAATCTTAACTTCCGGCGACCCGCTCTCATGCCGGAACCGCACCCAGAAATCCACATCCCGCGCCGGCACATCCATCGGCCCCTGTTTCGGCCCGACAAAGGTCAATTCTACGACAGAATACCGGCTGCCCCTGGCCAGCTCCTCACCACGTGCTGGAATCGACACCATCAAAAGCATTATCATGCCAAGTAACCATGGCGCTTTTTTTCCAGGTTGTATCATGATTATTTGTCCTTTCACTGAATGAGAATCATTCGTAATGATATTAACAAATGGACAGTATAGAGCATTTCATCGCGTCAGTCACGCGGATTTGCGCTCCCAATATAAATAGGCAAAGTGTAACTCTGTCGTCTAAACGCATCACCAAAGCTGCAGGCAGCTAAGCATACCTTGCTGTGGAAGTGGGGATTGAGAAGAGAGAAATTAGTAAGGCATCCCCGGATTTAGATTAAGAATTATGAATTTAATGTGGCGCGTCCAAAAGCCTTGAGGAGATGCAGTGACAATTGTGCGTTGCGGCGCCAGGCATCATGTTGGCAGAAATCGATCACGCCGACCTTCGGCTTCGCATAACACGATCCAAAGTGTTGACATCCTGAACTTGCCATGCTGGCCCGCGCCGCGTCGCGCCCCCCAGCGACTCTGAAGCAGGCTAGGTCGGAGTCCATGAGGAATTTGTCCACCAACATGCACTGTTCTTGGTAATAGGAAGTGACCGCCGCGGAAATCCTGGAAGCCTTCCTCGAACAAAAACGCTACTCCGCACTAAGGGGCATAGATAATTTCCAGCCTGGGCGCGTAATCGCGGCCGCGTTCATAAGAAGAGAAATTCCGGTAGCCGCCCTCACGTATCCGCGTGCTGTAGAGAATGGCCAGCGAGCCGCTTCTCACAGACCATCCGTTGCGATTTATGACTTCTTGGATCACCGCGGCAATATCGGGGCTTTCATACCAGGTATCTTTGGCCCAGGGCTCAACGTGATCCCAGTTGGCTGACGCACGCGTCCTGGGCACAGTGCCTACGTCGGGGAAACTACCAAAGGGACCGGCGCTGTCAGCGGCTACGGCTTCGATTGTGGCGTAGACCACGTTACTGAGATAGCTATCATAAGATCGTATTTTCAAGTGTGCGCTGATGATCTTAGCTCCTTGAGAAATATTAACGTTCCGAAATATCATGCCGCACGCGTAATATGGCGGCTGATCGAATGCTGATGCCCCAACCCTCAGGTAATCCCGACTTACATTCTCAAGGTCCTCATTCACAGCGTAACCGTCATCCTCACCTGAGCAGACCGGGCTTTCTATCGTTAGGGTGTCGACGACCGTAAAACTCCACACGTCCCCTCTATGCACCGTCCAGCCGTTCGCCTCGACTTCATCGACGCGCCAGTAATATGTTGCGTCCAGAATAAGACCCTCCGGATAAGGGCATCCGGGAAGACCAGCATTGAAGTATGTTGCAGCCTGGTTGCCCCAAAACGTATTGCCGCCTCCTGTATCCACGTCGTCAAAATTATCGCCGAAATAAACATCATGCGAGACTGCACTTACTCCCGGAGACCAGCTCACTTGAGATAATTCTTGTCCCACTACGGCCCCTGAAGCCGGAGTAGGAGCACGGGCTTTTTCTGGATGAGCGGGGATCGGAGAGGTGATACCTTCCGCGTAGGCAAAAAAGTCCACATCTATGGCTCCGCTCTGTGGTGTGGCGCCGACACCAAGAGACATGTAGCTGTCTGGGAAATCGTAGCCAGTACCGGCCGTAACGTCGAACTCTGTCGGTGTGGACGAGCCATCTGCATAGATTTTGACCTTATGGGTGCCGCCTCCGCTTGTATCGGCCCGGATAGTGATCCAGAACTCGTGCCAGACCGTCAGGTCGGCTATCTCCAGGAGATTCACGATGCCCGGATCATAGTCCTGAAGGTCCACGGCATCCGTGGGCGACGTCCCGTTAAGTTTATTCATGGTCAGTCCGCTGGTTGAGAGTTGGTAGGAATCCGAGGCCAAAGACAAGGCGAAGGAGATAAGCTTGCTGCCGTACGGCTGACGGATGCCAAAGTTGCCCTTGCCGCCATCATGTACCAAGTACCCGTCACCACCGCGTGGCCACGGATAGAAACTACCTCCAGGGGGAAAGAAACTATCCAACGGGCGCGTTGTGGATAGACGGGCGCGGAATGAGATGGTTACGCCGGCATCAAGGAGGGTATTTGCGGCCGCTCCGATATCATCCGTGATGCTATGACCAAAGAAAATCTTCCGATTGCTTGGATCGCCCATGGCATAATTCCTGGGATCTCCTGTATCCTGCAAACGCACAAAAGTCATGTTACCATCGCGCAGGATACTAACACCGCCCGGCCAGCCAGAGCCAACTTCTGACTCGTCCCACTGGTCTGAGCCGTTATTGTGGCTCCATGTCCCATCCAGGGCATTAAAACCCGCTCCTGGAGCGGACGAATCACCGCCATATATATACGTCCATCCCCCAGAAGGATCTTCGTAATAGACGCCTCCTAAAG
>Ga0209427_10005255_pt1 | contig 14854 bp, 7 predicted proteins | sample DeeMarSWOR136_30_FD_187465 | JGI IMG/M metagenome (GOLD analysis project Ga0209427, IMG submission 187465) | Marine sediment microbial communities from White Oak River estuary, North Carolina - WOR-1-36_30 (SPAdes) (version 2) | ecosystem: Environmental > Aquatic > Marine > Intertidal zone >...
AACCTCGTTGGTGTTTCCATGACACGTGAACTGGGACCGCTATTAACTGCAATCATTGTTGCGGGCAGAAGCGGCTCGGCAATCGCAGCAGAAATTGGGACGATGAAAGTAAACGAGGAGATTGACGCGCTTAAAACGATGGGATTTAATCCAATCCCTTTTTTAGTTGTGCCCCGCTTATTAGCGCTGCTAATTGTTTTACCTTGCTTAACGCTTATTGCCGATGTCGTTGGAATTTTAGGCGGTTTTTTTCTTGCTGTTTTCAATTTAAATATCTCTTTTGTTCGCTTTTTCCACCAGACGGCTGAAGCACTCGTTATGAAGGATTTGATCACCGGCCTGATCAAAACTTTCTTTTTTGCGACAATTATCGCTCAAGTGGGTTCTTACCAGGGATTTATTGTTGAAGGTGGCGCTGAAGGTGTTGGTAAATCAACGACGGCATCTGTTGTGACCTCAATTTTTCTTATTATCATTGCAGATTTAATTTGTACAATGGTTTTTTACTCAACGCTATAATTCTTAATATGCAAACTAACAATCCGATTATAGAAATAAAAGAGTTAGAAACATTCTACGGCCCCCGAAAGGTTCTCGATGGAATAGATCTTGAGATTATGCCTGGCGAAACGATGGCAATTTTGGGAAGATCAGGTTGTGGCAAAAGCACGCTGCTTCGGCACATGATTGGTTTATCAAAACCAGGTGTTGGAAAAATATTTATTAAAGGTAAGGATATTACGGCTTTATCAGAACAGGAGATGCTTCCCATTCGACGCAATATTGGTATGTTGTTTCAAGGCGCAGCGCTGTTTAATTCCATGACTGTTGGTGATAATGTGGCTTTGCCGTTGAGGGAACATACCGAACTGGAAGAATCAACCATCAAAATTATGACGAGAATGAAGCTGGATCAGGTCGGTTTATCAGGATTTGAGGATTTCATGCCGGCTCAACTATCAGGTGGCATGAAAAAGCGCGCTGCACTGGCACGTGCAATTGCTATGGATCCAGATATTCTGTTCTGCGATGAGCCTTCGGCTGGTCTCGATCCAATTGTAGCGGTAGGAATCGATCATTTGATTTTGAAACTTAAAAAAGCATTTCACATGACCATTGTAGTTGTGACTCATGAGTTGGAATCGGTATTTATAATTTCCGATCGGGTTGCGCTGTTAGACGGTGGAAAAATCATTGCATTGGGCACTGTTAACCAATTAAAAGAATCTATGAATGAAAAAGTTCAGCAATTTTTCAATCGAATGCCTGATCCTGAAAAAATTGATAAAGAAAGCTACCTCAATTCTTTGATTGGCGAATGGTGATTGGTAACTGGTGAGTAGTTAGTTGTGAGTGGATATCGAGTAACATCGTAACTGGATTATAAGGTAATTGCGCGATAGAGTAGTAACAAAGCCGATTGTTGGTTCCGAATCTCAACAAACTAATTACTCAATAAACCAATTACCTAAATACTAAGGAGTTCAAATAGATGGAATATCACTCTTATGAAATCAAAGCCGGCTTTATTGTGATTCTTGGGATCATTTTGTTAGTTGCATTCTTAATAATGATTTCTGGATTGGATTTATTGAAATCGACAAAAATCTATTATGCTCGATTTAAAAATACCAGCGGTTTGGAAGTAGGTTCACTGGTTCGCTATGGCGGTATGGAAGTCGGAAAAGTAAAAAAAGTGCGTATTGCCCCTGATAACAATTCATTAATTGAATTTGTGATCGAAATTGAATCAAAGGTGCCAGTAAAAGAGGATTCAGATGCCATCATCACTTCAATCGGAATCATGGGAGAATATTACATAGAAATTTCGACTGGTTCACCCAATGCTGCATTATTACCCGAGGATAGTTTGTTGAACTGCAAGGAGATAACGCCGATGATGATGTTGACCGAAACGGTTGACCAGCTTACCGAACAATTAAAACAGACGATAGACAATATAAACCGGTTGTTAGGAAGCGAGAATCAAAAACAGGTTTACCAGATTTTAACGAACCTGAATCATCTGTTAAGTGACAATCAGCAGGCAATTTTTGAAATGATGACCCGCACCAGTGAAGTCATGGCAAATTTGAGTCACATGAGCAATCGTCTTGACACTTTGCTCATCGAAAACCAGGATAGTTTTTCACGTTCGATTCAACATCTTGAAAATACACTGGTACAATCTCAGGAGCTTATTAAAAGTATGCAGGAAACCATGCAGGATGTAAACAAAATGATCGTCATGCAAAACGGCAATTATGATGAAATTATGGATAATCTCCGCCGAACAAGCCGTAATCTCGATGAGTTTACGAAGACCATTAAAGAAAAACCCTGGAGTTTGATTCGTAAATCAGCACCAAACGAGAGAGAGATTCAAAAATAATGATTGTCTGTCAGCTTACACAGCTCAATAACGATAAGAGAAAGAGGGATACAAGTGATGGTAAAAAAGAAACGTTTTCATTTCATATTTCTATTAGTACCATTTTTTTGTGTGTGTAGCAGCAACATCCCTGACACCCACTACTATTTAATTGATTATCCCATTGAACCAAAGTCGAATAAATCTGAACCAGTCCATAAAACTATCCTGGGTGTTGAAAGGTTCAAAGCAAATCCTTTATATAAGGATGAAAGACTGGTTTATCGGGAATCTCAGTATGAGGGCAAATATTACAATTACCATCGGTGGATTACCAATCCAGAGGAGTTGATAACAAATAAGGTAATCGAACAATTAAATGCATCGAACCTGTTCGAACAAGTGGTAGCTTTTCCGAAATACTCGCATGTGGATTATGTATTGCACGGTATAATTAAAGCCTTAGAAGAATGGGATGAGGATGATCAATGGTATGCAATAGTAAATATAGCTTTTAAATTGGTCGATAGAAAAACAAATCAAATCGTATGGCAAAATAGTATCGAGAAAAAGAATAAAGTTTCTAAAAAAAATCCCCCCGAAGTTGTAAAAGAAATAAATATGGGTGTCAAACAGTGCATCGAGGAACTGCAAATTATTTTAAAGTCCATTCATTAACAAAATTTAAGAATTGTAAAAAACTACTTGACAAAATCAATTTTTTTTATTATTATCTATAACACAAAATGGAAGGGCTTCCATAATTCGGGAATAAATTGAATGAGTGCTACTATTTATGACGTTGCTAAAAAGGCAGGTGTTGGAATAGGCACTGTGTCACGAGTGATTAATAACAGTCCTCAAATTTCCCCAAAAACTCGCCAGAAAGTTTTAAAAGTCATAAATGAGCTAAAATATCAGCCTTCCGCAATGGCTCAAAGTTTAGCTCGAAAGAAAACAAATACTATAGCCTGTATCGTACCGATTTTAACAGGCTATTTTTATTTTGAGCTGTTAAATGGCATCCAGCAAGCCATGAGTGACCATGGCTATGATTTAATTCTCTACAGTGTTGATAAGATTGAAAAAAAAGAAGAGATTATAAAAAGAACAATTCGGGAACGAAAAGTTGATGGAGTCCTGCTGATTTCATTACCTCTTTCAGAAAAGCTTGTCGCAAAATTCCAGGAATCGAAATTACCAATCGTTCTGGTCGATAGTTATAGTAATGAATTAGATTCAATTACAGTTGAAAATAAACATGGCGCTTTGGTTGCTACTGAACATTTAATCGACCTGGGACACAAGCGAATTGCCATGATCAACGGAAATTTGAATAGTGTCCCAGCAGTAGATAGATTGAAAGGATTTAAAACAGCATTATCAAATCATAAAATTTCCTACGATGACTCACTCGTTATCAATACGAATTCCACAAACGATCCAGAAATTCTCTATAATGATGGTTTTAATAAAAAAGCTGGTTACACAGCAATGAACCAGCTTTTAAATTTAAATAAAAATCGTCCCACAGCAGTGTTTGTTTCCAGTGATATTCAGGCAATTGGTGCGATTAAAGCAATTCAAGAACAAGGATTGAATATTCCCCAGGATATTGCAGTCATTGGATTTGATGGTATCGAACTATCAGGATATCTTGGCTTAACAACAATGGAGCAGCCCATGTTTGAAATGGGAGTTATCGCGGTTGAGAGATTGATCGATAAGATCCAAAATCCAGAAGCCGCCAACGGAAATTTTAAAAAGCGATTTCATCCCAGCTTAGTCGTTCGAGAGACATGTGGGATGAAGTGTCGAGAATAAGAATTTATCTATCTAGTCAAAAATAGGGAGCCATTATGAAATACCTGACTTACCTTTTGGTAATCATATTAGCCATTGCTATGGGTTTTTCGAGTTCCTCAATCGCTGGCATAACTGGTAAGATTACCGGCGTGGTTAAAGATGCTGAAACCGGTACCCCGATGCCAGGTGTTAATATTATTATTGAAGGGACAACCATGGGGGCGGCAACAGATCCGCAAGGTTATTATGTCATTATTAATGTACCTCCTGGTATTTATACACTAAAAGCCATGATGATAGGATACCGGCAACAGCGCGTTGAAAATGTTAAGGTTTCAATTGACCTGACAACGACAATCAACTTCGATATCACTTCTGAAGTGGTAGAGTTAGGAGAGGAGGTTACCATTGTTGCCGAACGGGAAATCATAAAAAAGGATATGACTTCTTCTTTAGCAGCAGTGGGCGCGGAGAGAATTGAAGCTATGCCGGTTCAAGAGATTGCCGATGTTCTGGAATTACAGGCAGGTTTGGTGCGTGATGCTGTCGGAGGAATTCATGTTCGCGGCGGTCGTTCAGGAGAAGTTGCCTACTGGATCGATGGAATCGCTGCAACAGATGTATACGCAGGCGATATTGGAGTGGAGGTCGAAAATGCCTCTGTGCAGGAATTGCAGGTTATCAGCGGTACTTTCAACGCTGAATACGGTCAGGCAATGTCAGGAATTGTTAACATTGTAACCAAGGATGGTGGCTCCAAATATACCGCTGAAATTTCAGGATATGTAGGTGACTATTTTCCAACTGGTGGGGATCGAGAGTTTGGCTTTTATCAACCTTTTAATTCAGACATCAGGGCAATTCGTTCACCTTCGCCAGATTCTGTTGAACAAAAAAATCCGCTGAATGATTTTAATAATATTTTCAATATTCAGGGAAGTCTGAGCGGTCCGATTCCATTTATAAATAAACTGACTTTCTTTTCAAATATTCGTTATTTCACTACCAATGGTTATCGCTATGGATTACGCTGGTTTACTCCCCAGGGTGAAAAAGGTGATGAGAAAATTGTGCCAATGGAACCATTTCGAAAACTATCAGGGCAATTTAAACTGACCTATCAAATGTCCGATAACATCAAGCTATATTATAACTTTTTGGGAAATGACAACAATTTCCGTTGGTACGATCGGTTCTATAAATATAATCCGGATGGTGATTACCGTCGGTTTGAGAATAGCTTGAATCAAATCGTTGGGATTACTCATTTAATCAGTTCAAAAACCTTTTACGAACTTAAATTTACGCATTTTTTAACCAAATATAAACATTATGTATACGAAAATCCTTTGAAAACTGTAAACTATGATAGTATTCGTGTTGAAAATGATGTACCGACCAAGGTGCCGATTTACGTGACAAGCAAAGATACTTATGTGCATCCAGATTCTGCTAATATTGCCCCTGCTTCCTGGAGTTTCCAATCTGGCGGGACAAAAATGCAGCATTTTAACCGAAAAACACAATACATAGTCGGTAAATTTGATTTGACAAGTCAGGTGACGATGACTCACCAGGTTAAAGCTGGATTCGAAACTCGTTTCTATGACGTGAAATTAAACGAATTTAATATACTCCCCATGGATGAAACAAGTCAATTTTTCCAGCCCTGGATACCGCCTCGGGTGTATAACGCAAACCATAATGAGTACCAACACAAGCCGTTTGAATTGGCAGCATATATCCAGGATAAAATGGAATATAAGGATATGATTATCAACTTAGGATTACGGTTTGATTATTTCGATCCAGACGCAAAAATTTTTAAAGACCCAAAGAATCCTCGTTATACCGAACTCATACCAGATTCAGTTCAATTGGATGATTTTAATGACTGGGACAAATTTAAAGATGCATCTACAAAATACCAGATCAGTCCACGGTTCGGTATTGCCTACCCAATTACGGATCGCGGTGTTATCCACTTTTCTTATGGGCATTTTTTCCAGATGCCCACTTTCAGACAATTATATGGTGCAAATGATGGGACAGATAATTCTAATCCAGATTTAGAACTTGAAGCCCGGGATGATAATTTTGTTAGTAACGCCGATTTAAAGCCACAAAAAACAGTAATGTACGAAATAGGCTTGCAGCAACAGCTTATGACAGATGTTGGGATGGATGTGACGTTATTTTATCGTGATATTCGGGACTGGGTTGGCTCCAGTCCACAAATTAAAGCAGAGAGAGCTGGTGTTCGTTATTTTAAATTTGAAAATAAAGACTATTCCAATGTAAGAGGGATTACGCTGTCACTAATCAAACGCTACTCAAATTATTTTGAGGCATCTGTGGATTACACCTATATGGTCGCAGAAGGATCGGTATCAAATCCACAGGATGAATTTTTTGATCGGTTAAGCGACCGGGCACCACGCATACAAATTATCCCGCTGACCTGGGATCAGAGACATACTTTTAACGGGCATATTAGTGTTGGGAAACAGGATTGGCGGATCAGCTTATTGGGAAGATATTGGACAGGAATGCCATATACACCAACCTTCGCTGTTGGAGAAGTAGCAGGAGCAAGTGCCTTCAGCGGTTTGAGAGAAAATAGTTCACGAAAACCAAATATCACAACTTTTGATTTGAAATTTTTTAAGAATTTTACAATGGGTTCATTACGATACACATTCTTCGTTTATGTTTATAATTTATTTGATAGTAGAGGACAAACAGGTGTTTACTCCGATACCGGCGATGCGAATTATACCTTAGATATTCGCAACGCAAGTTATGATCCCAAGCGTGTAAGCTTGCTGGACGATAACGTTGTACACACCGAATGGTATATTGAACCGCGCCAGGTTCAGGTCGGTCTTTCAATAGGCTTCTAATTAAAATAATATGGTGGACGAAATATGGACAGAAAAATTGAAAATATTTCTTTAATTATCCTGCTGGTTCTTCTGGTCTCGACTGTGGCATTCTCTCAACCTAAGCCACATGGATCTATTGAGGAAGAACGAAGCAATGTGCATAGCGGTAATCAAATTCGAACCACTTTTTATAACAATGGTTTTGTGGGACGTGTTGGTAGTCGACCAGAAGATATCGGCGGCGAGTACCCTATAAATTCCGGTCACCAATATATTGGTGACATGTTAGTGATGGTCGGTGCTGAAATTACTGATATTAATGGTGTATTGAGACATTCAGTAGTAACACCGCGCGGTCCCCAGGTAAGCGCACGTACTGGTGATAAATCTCCGGATGGCTCTCTTTGGTATACCTGGGAGGCATTACCTGGATACGCCAGTCCTGATACTGATTTAGTTGCGATGACGGATTTGAAGGATGAAGCGTATGACAATCTCGCCATAAATCCATTAACTGGTCTTCCCTTTGGTGAAACGGATAAATTTGGGCTCACCTGGCCCGATTATTGGCCTGATAAAATAGATGATATTGTTGATCCCGGCTGGCCAGGGAAATGGAACGGCTATTTTGGTAAGAACAAATTTAACGCTGACCAGGAAAGCTATTATGTCATGGACGACTACTATGACCAGCGCTATCTTTTTTACCCGGATTCAACCGATCCAACTCGGCAGGGATTAGGTTTGCAGGCTGCCTGTCGCGGTTTTCAGTGGTCCCAGGTTTTAGCCCAGGATGTGTTGTTTACTGTTTACGATATCAAAAATATCGGTACCACAGAATATGACAAAGTCGTTTTTGCAACAATATGGGGCGGCATGGTTGGAGAAGACGGTGAAGATGATAGTGCTGATTTTGACAAAGAAGAAAATATTACTTACACCTGGGATTTTGATGGGATCGGGCAGGGCGGTTGGACGCCAGTTTATTCCTGTGGTACAGCATTTCTTGAAAGCCCTGGAAATGCAATCGATGGCATCGACAATGATGGCGATGGGGCGACCGGTCCCGGACCAACAATAAATGTCTCCATGTTTCAGCCCAAAACCGTTAATTTCGGCAATCCAGTTGTTATTATAAATTATGAAGATTATACGCGGTCGGTAATCAATATGCCTGACTCAATCGTGATTCAGAGAAATAATTTCAAAAAAGTTATCTATGATGGTTCAACGATTGAGGAAATTCCGTTCAACGGTATTGATGACAATCTGGACGGTTTGATTGACGAAAATAATGGCGCAGAAGTTGAAATTGCTCCCAATGTTTTTCAAAACTCTTATGTTTATTTGGATTTAAAATACAAAGATTGGATCAATAATGATGGGTTAAATAATCCATTGATTGATGAACGTCGCGATGATGGCATTGATAATGATGGTGATTGGAATATCATTACGGATGATGTCGGTTTGGATGGCCTCGAAAATACTGGCGACCCGGGCGAGGGAGACGGTATGCCAACCTCCGGCTTTGGTACAGAATTGCCAGGCGAACCCCATGTCGACAAAACCGATATCAAAGAATCTGACCAGTTAGGATTGACCAGTTTCTATTTCTTCTATCCATTTAACAAGTTTAGTTTGCGTGATGATGAACAAATCTGGAGTTTCATGCAGCCGGGTTATTTTAATAGCACAGCAACGAATGTGGACGGAGATTTTATTTATGGCTCTGGATATTTCCCATTGAAACCAGGCGAAACTGAGCGCATCTCTGTCGCCATCTTATTTGGGCCAAAAATAGCAGATTTAGTTCGGACGAAGCAGACAGTTCAAAAAATTTATGATGAGAATTACAATTTTGCCAAAGCACCTGTTCTTCCAACGGTATGGGCTGTAACTGGCGAAAATGAAGTAACAATTTATTGGGATGATAAAGCAGAGCTTTCACGCGATGTCCTATCAGGCTATGATTTTGAAGGCTATAAAATCTATCGAGCAACCGATCCGGGTTTTAAAGGTACATCTGCAGTTACTGATGCCTTTGGATCAAGAATAATGGATTCCCCAATTGCTCAATATGATAAGAAAAATGATATCACTGGATTTTTTCCTACTGGTTTCAATGGAGCACAATTTTACCTGGGAGACGATTCCGGTTTGAGACATACTTATCGAGACACCAGCCTGGTAAATGGTTTATCTTATTTCTATGCAGTTACTGCTTATGATCGTGGAGAACTTGCTTTGGGCATTCAACCTTCTGAAACCTCCAAGTTTGCTACGATTGATAGAAGTGGAACTGTTGAGTTAAATAGAAATGTTGTTCTGGTAACACCAAATTCACCTGCTGCCGGTTACGTAAAACGGGAATACCAGCAATCCCTGCCAGCAGAACCATGGGTGTTTGGAACAGGTGCGATCACCTTAGAAACGGTCGATGAAACCGCTGTTCAAGACGGTCATCAATATACTCTTGATTTTATGGATACCGCTACAGATGCTTTAGATAACGATGATGATTGGAATGCCTTTACCGATGATGTTGGAGTTGATGGTCTTGGACCTGGTGATCCTGGTTATCCCGGACCGGATGAAGGTGAAGGTGATCACATTCCCACCCAGGGTGAGCCCAACCTGGATTGGCGTGATCCAGATGAATTTGTTCCCATCACTTCAGGGTATACAATCCTGGACGTAACAGAAGGCAGGAGTGATACATTAATCAAGGTACCTTTTGTAATCACTGTTCCCAAGGGGGATACAATAGAGGTAATAATTGATCGTACACAGGATATTGATGGCAGCCGTGACTTTTTTGATGGTCTCCGCGTGAATATTGATAATGATTGGCAAATTTTACGCATCATAGATGAATCTGGATGGATACCATCTCACCCCAAGACTTACAGTTACTCTTTTGCCCCTTACTCAGCTTTTGGTATCTTAAATAGAGGTGTTGCTTACCCCGGCGATTATAAAATCGTCTTTACAGAGAATGTCGATCAGTCATCTGACTCGTTATTTTTATGGCAGAGAAGGGGATCAACAGTTCAAAAGGTATTGGTTCAGCCAGTAGCGACGAATTTCTATATGATTGATGGAATAACGAAAGAGAAGAGAAAATTTGCATTTATAGATTATCGACGGCCATCTGATTATTTCATTGAACCTGGTAGAATTTCGGCTAATGATCAAATTATTCTCTTTGAAGAGCTGGAGGATACAACGCTTGTCACCTGGAAGCTCGCTTTTGCTGGAAACGATACCACCGCCTATCAGCCAATCCAGGCGGATTCGTTTCGAGTTAACACAACCAAGCCGTTTATCAAAGGAGATATGTTCAAATTTACCAGTAAAGGCGCCCAGGTTGACAAACAGATCGCAAAAGCGGAGTTAGAGCAAATTAAAGTGGTGCCAAATCCATATATTGCGGCTGCCATCTGGGAGCCAAAGAATCCATTTTCAACCGGTCGAGGCGAGAGAGTAATACAGTTCACCCACTTACCGATGGAATGTACCATTCGAATCTATACGGTTGCTGGGGACCTTGTCAAAACAATAGAGCATAATTCGCCTTTCAATGATGGTTCAGAAAAGTGGGATATGCTGACCAAAGACAACCTGGATATTTCCTACGGAATTTATATCTATCATGTGGATGCTCCGGGGATTGGTGAAAAGGTGGGTAAATTTACTGTAATTAAATAAAAAATTATACAAAATAATTAAACCAAATAATACATTAATTCATTGACCTTAAAGATACGAGGTTATGCCGTGAAGAATAATATCAAAGCAATTGTTGTGTTTATATTGATTCTAATTATGCCGATTGCTGGATTTGCGGTTTCCAAAGTCGGGACAACTGCTGCTAATTTCCTGAAGGTTGGTGTGGGGGCACGTGCAATTGGTATGGGCGGAGCCTATGTTTCTCTTGCAAATGATGCGTCAGCAATGTATTGGAACCCGGCTGGAATTGCGCTTATCAAGGGCGCCGAAGCATTTTTCAACCATAATGAATGGATTGCAGATATTAATTTTGATTATGCTGGACTGGTGTTTACCGTACCCAGTCTGGGTGCTTTTGGTTTAAACGCAACATTTTTAAGCATGGGAGAAATGGAACGAACCACGGAATATTATCCTGAAGGTACCGATCAATTTTACAGCGCTGGAAGTTATGCCCTTGGAGTAACTTTCGCTCGGAGTCTCACCGATCGTTTCTCAATTGGTTTTAATTTAAAATATATCAATGAATATATTCTGAACTCGTCAGCCAGCGGCTTTGCAATAGATATTGGAACAGTATTTGTCACGCAATTTAAGGGATTACGGATCGGTGCCAATATTTCGAATTTCGGGACAAAAATGCAGATCGGTGGCAGGGATGTTTTAGTACAACATGACATTGATCAACAACAACAGGGAAATAATGACCGAATCAATGCCGATCTGAGTACAGATAAATTTGACCTCCCGTTAAATATGCAGATTGGTATTTCATTTGATATCCTTCAAGATGTACCGCACAACCAGTTATGGCTATCCGTTGATGCCATGCATCCTAACGATAATGTAGAAAGCATAAATATCGGGGGAGAATATGTGTTTCGGAACCTGTTATCTTTACGGGGAGGTTATGCGGCGCTGGGAATAGAAGAAAGTGAAAAAGGTTTGACATTGGGTGCCGGTTTAAAATATACATTTATCGGCAACGTTACAGCAAAAATCGATTATGCTTATGAGTCATTTGGCAGGTTTAATAATTTACAGAAAATCAGTGTTTCCATTGGATTTTAAGTAACTGTATCAAAATTTCAAGGTTCAGGACAAGAAAATGGTACTGGATCCTGAATACTTGATTTTGAAACATCAAGCAGCCAGTATCGTTTTCATTAATCAATTCTCCAATAAAAATAGTGTATCTTCGATAGGGGAAGCGATGTTCTCAATATTGATAACATTTAAAATGTCCAAGCTATATTATCTAAAACCCTAAATTTATGATTTTAAAATCCGAAGGAGGTGATAAAAAAAGGAAAAATTAATACTACTTGGTCACATTTACTTTTTTTGTTTGATAATTTGAGCCAAATTTAGCAATGAATCCGTCGAGACAGATTCATGCTTTGATGCAGTCAAAGCACTCCAGATCTCACAAAAATTCAAATTTGACTGAGTAGAGCTAATTTCAATTTATTTAATTAACTAAATAATTCAAGAAAAAGTGGAGGAATGCGTTATGAAAAAATTGTTTCTAATTGCAATTTTAATTTGTGCCTTTGGGACACTTCATCAAAGTAGTGTGCAAGCTCAAGAGAATGACCATCTTCTCATCACAGAGTTTGTAGTCACACCCACAGGTTCCGAGTTTATTGAAATTTATAATCCAACATTGGCAGCCATCGATCTTTCGAACTACTATATTACGGATGCCACCTATGTGAGCGGAGGCGAATATTATTATAATATTGTTACCGGTGCTGCTTATGGTGGTGGTACATTCGGCGATTTCCATGCCAGATTTCCCAATGGTGCTACAATTGTCGCAGGAGAATACCAAACAATAGCACTTGAGGGTGATTCGGCATTTTTTGCAAACTATGGAATCCTGCCAACTTATGAAATCGCTGAGGATGGTGCGGCTGGTCAGGACGTGCCTGACATGTTAGAAGCTGTTGTTGGATCGAATAATGGACTTGAAGGTGGTCTTACCAATGATGATGAAGTCATTATTCTTTACTATTGGGATGGCACATCTGATTTAGTTATTGATGTGGATTATGTTTTATATGATAATGCCAACCAGGTACCAAACGAAGCCGTGGATAAAACTGGTGTTCAAATTGATGGTCCGGATGCCGATACTAACGTGTCTTCATATTTAAATGATACGCCCATTGCCAATCAGGATTTTGCAAAAACTCCTGTGGCAGGTTTTTCAGCACAAAGAGTGGATTTAACCGAAGGTACTGAAACCAAGAGTGGTGGTAACGGAATTGCCGGTCATGATGAAACAGGTGAAAATTTGAGCGAAACCTGGACAACAGCGGCTCCGAGTCCAAATAGTCCGTACCTGACTCCAACTCATCCGGTCACATTTCAGTGCAATATGGATATTCAGATTCAAAGTGGCACATTTGATCCAGCCGCTGATAAGCTGGTTGTTCGTGGAGCATTTAATGGGTGGGCAGGAAACGAGGATGAATTGACCGATGAAGATGCTGATAAAATCTATACGATTACTGTAGAGATGGCAGATTCGCTGGTTGGTGAAACAATTGAATATAAATTTGTCATTGTACCTGCTGAAGGCGCTGATATGTGGGAATCCATTAGCAACCGTTCTTTTACCTTACTATCTGGTGGACAGATATTGGATGTCGTATATTTCAATGATCAAACTGCGGTTTCAGTCACAGCGCTGGTCACATTTCAGGCTGATATGGCTGACATGCTGGATAAGGGCTGGTTTGATCCTGCGACCGATAGTATTCGTGTCGTCGGTGGCTTCAATGGTTGGGCAAACACGGAATCTATGGAACCTGATCCATTCGATCCATCACTTTATCTCTACGATGCTGACATAACCGCAGAAGCCGGTTCTCAAATCGAATGGAAATTCCGAGCTTACCCGAACGATCAATTTTTAGATGGTGGTTGGGAGAGTGGTTCTAATCACGTTTTTGAGTTCACTGGCGAAGATTTAATTTTAGATCCGCTCAAACCAAATATCCTTCCTGGGGGTTCGCCTTTGGCTCAGGATGTTACGGTTACCTTCTCCGTAGACGTGAATCATGCGGTAGATACCTATAACGAAATGCCATTTGCAGATATAAAGAGTGTTTGGGTTACTGGCGACTGGAATAATTGGGGTGGCAGTTGGGGTGTCTCTGACACCACAATTCTAATTCGGATGTATGACGATGGCATGACCAATGGTGACCTGGTCCCAGGCGATGGAGTATGGACTACAGAAGTTATTTTCGCTGCCGGAACCATCAGTACCCATCTCTATAAATTCGCAATTTATGGCACTGGTGTCGATACTTTGAACGGTGGTAATGCTCCAATGGACAATGAGGCCGGTTTTGCACAGAATCATGTCATTTTGATTGATGATACCAATCCAACATTTAAACAACCGTTGGACTACTTTGGTAGCCAATATCGTAACTATGTCATTTTTCAGTGTAATATGGACATTCAAATTCAGGCAGGTAATTTTAATCCGGAAAACGACATGTTAGTCGTCCGTGGTTCTTTTAATGGATGGTCTGGTAACGCTGATTGGCTTTATGATCTGGAAAATGATAAGATTTACACGGCTGGAGTTCCATTACCTGATTCGCTAATCGGAGAAACCGTCGAATACAAGCATGTAATCATACCTGCCGCTGGCGGGGATGTATGGGAATCAATTAGTAATCGATCATTTATCCTGGAAGACGGTGGACAGGTGTTAGCTGTAGTGTACTTCAATGACGTCACCGTTTTACCCGTAACCGCCATAGTCACTTTTCAGGCGGATATGTCCGAAATGCTGGATAAGGGTTGGTTCGATCCCGGGACAGACAGCATTCGCGTTGTTGGTGGCTTCAATGGTTGGGCAAACACTGAATCAATGGAACCGGATCCCTTCGATCCGTCACTTTATGTTTACGATGCAAGCATAACTGAAGCAGCAGGTGTAAATATCGAGTGGAAGTTCCGAGCCTATCCCACTGACAGTTTTCTGGATAATGGCTGGGAAGCCGGATCAAACCATGCATTCACATTCACTGGAGAC
>Ga0209427_10005257_pt1 | contig 14853 bp, 8 predicted proteins | sample DeeMarSWOR136_30_FD_187465 | JGI IMG/M metagenome (GOLD analysis project Ga0209427, IMG submission 187465) | Marine sediment microbial communities from White Oak River estuary, North Carolina - WOR-1-36_30 (SPAdes) (version 2) | ecosystem: Environmental > Aquatic > Marine > Intertidal zone >...
GGCGAGGCAGAGCAGATGGAAGATTTCAAGCTAGTTGCTCCCTTCGAGCCCACGGGGGACCAACCACAGGCAATTGACAGACTAGTGGAGGGTCTCGAGAGTGGTCTTCAGCATCAGACTTTGTTGGGAGTGACAGGCTCAGGCAAGACTTTCACCATGGCCAACGTGATTGAGGCCTACAACAAGCCCACTCTTGTCATCTCTCATAACAAGACATTGGCTGCGCAGCTCGCCTCAGAATATAGGCAGTTCTTCCCGGATGCTGGAGTAGAGTACTTCGTCTCCTATTATGATTACTATCAGCCAGAGGCATACGTTCCTTCTAAGGACATGTACATAGAGAAGGAGGCTGACATCAACCGGGAAATAGAACGACTCCGACACTCCAGCACTCACTCACTGAGATCAAGAAATGATGTGATTGTCGTTGCGTCTGTTTCTTGTATCTATGGAGTCGGCAATCCGTCAGAGTATGACCACTTTCGTACCATGGTAGAGGTTGGCAGTGAAATCGACCGACGAACACTGCTGGAACGCCTTGTTGCATTGCAGTTTGACCGTAACGACATGGAGTTGAACTCTGGCTCCTTTCGTGTCAGAGGGGATGTCATAGACGTGGTCCCTGCTGCATGGGAGAACTATCTGAGGCTTGAGCTGGACGGAGATAAGGTTGAGAGAATCTCAGTCATGGACCGACTCACGTCGAGAAGGCTTTTCGATCAGGAATGGACGGAGCTCTTTCCAGCTCGGCACCATATCGCTCGTCACGAAAGGATACTCGAGTCATTGGAAGAGATTGAGCATGAGATGCACGAACGAGTTGATTGGTTCAAGAAAGAGGGCAAGCTCGTAGAGGCCGACCGTCTGAAACGTAGGACCCTCTACGACCTTGAGATGCTGAGAGAAACAGGCATGTGTCAGGGAATCGAGAACTACTCTCGCTTCATCGACGCAAGGAATAAGGGAGAGAAGCCCTACACGCTCCTGGACTACTTCCCTGACGACTTCTTAATGATAATTGATGAGAGCCACATGACTATGCCTCAGTTACGAGGAATGTATTTCGGCGATCTCTCAAGAAAGCAGAACCTGGTTGAATATGGATTCAGACTGCCTTCAGCGTTTGATAACCGACCTCTCAAGCTTGACGAGTTCGAGCAGTACATGAAGCACGTAGTCTACACGACAGCTACTCCTGGCCCATATGAGCGGAAGGTTAGTCAGCAGATTGTCGAGCAGCTTCTTAGGCCGACAGGGCTTCTTGATCCAGAAGTCATAGTCCGCCCGGTCGTGGGCCAAGTTGATGATTTGTTAGGGGAGATCAAGCGCACAGTTGCTTTGGGTAACAGAGTCCTAGTCACGACTTTGACCAAGAAGACCGCAGAGATGCTGAGTGAGTATCTGATTGAGGCAGGAGTCAAGGCGAGGTACCTTCATTCTGACATCGGGACGGTCGAACGAATAGAAATCGTCAGGCAGCTCCGCCAAGGCAAGTTCGATGTGCTGGTGGGCATCAATCTCCTGCGAGAGGGTCTAGACCTTCCAGAGGTGTCCTTGGTTGCGATCCTTGATGCAGACAAAGAGGGTTTCCTCAGAACTGACTGGGCTCTGATTCAGACAATGGGTCGTGCAGCAAGAAACGTTCATGGCCGCGTTGTACTGTACGGTGACAGTGTTTCCACAGCGATGCAGACCGCAATCGATGAAACCAACCGTCGGAGAGCCTTTCAGCTCAGCTACAACGAGGAGCATGGAATAGTCCCGACCTCAATTGTAAAGACAATTCGAGACATCGCTCAAGGGATACAGACGAGAGAGTCCACTGTTCAGATGAAGATTGATGACTTCGAACCCTTCGAGATTGAAGAGCTCGCAGACTACATAATCGACCTTGAGGAGCAGATGAAAGAGACAGCGAGGAATCTGGAGTTCGAGAAGGCAGCCAAGATTCGCGACGAAATCATGGAGCTAAGGAAACGGATAGAGGGTTTCGAAGAGTGAAGGCAGCGACCAATGGGAAGACAAAGGACACGATTATCGATTCAGAGGGTCCTAGGTCTATCACAGTCGTCGGAGCTGCAGAGAACAACTTGAAACACATCTCCTGTGAGATTCCGAAGAACTCTCTGACCGTCGTGACCGGAGTCAGTGGCTCAGGTAAGTCCAGCTTGGTCTACGACACTGTATTCTCAGAGGGTCAGAGGAGATTCGTCGAGTCGCTTTCCCCGTATGCTCGTCAGTTTTTGGGCATGCTTGAGAAACCAAAGGTTGACTTCATGTCCGGACTCTCGCCATCCATCTCCATTGACCAAAAGAGTGTTGGAAGGAACCCTAGAAGCACCGTCGGGACTATCACGGAGATCTACGATTTCCTAAGACTCCTATACGCAAGAATTGGAGTGCCTCATTGTCCGGAATGTGGGAAGCGGATTGAGCCACAGACATCCCAGCAGATTGTGGACCAAGTGCTCCAGCTTGAAGAGGGCACTCGGGTCATGATTATGGCCCCTATTGTGAGGGGTCGAAAAGGAGAGTATCGGAAGGAGTTCCGGGATCTTGTCAAGAAGGGCTTCATCCGCGCTAGGGTAGATGGAGAACTCATTGAGATCAAGGAGGGATTGTCCCTAGACCGCTACTTCGAACACACGATTGAGGTTGTCATTGACCGCGTGAGAGTCAAGCCGTCTGAGAGAGGAAGGATTTCAGAGGCGGTGGAGGCCGCTCTGGAGATGGCTGAGGGAGTAGTGGTGATCGCAAAGGACAGTGGAGACCTCACACTCTCTGAACAGTTCGCCTGTGTGGACTGTGGCATCAGTCTGCCTGAGATGGAACCGAGAATCTTTTCGTGGAACACTCCACAGGGTGCGTGCCCGCGTTGCACAGGCATTGGAGTAGTCCGAGAGTTCGACCCAGAGAAGTTCATCCGAAGTCCGGAGTTATCCTTGAATGAGGGAGCGATGATTCCGGACAACTGGGTCCTCCGGAGGCGAATGTTCAGGAAGGTTGCAGAGAATTATGGATTCACCCTCGACACGCCCTGGAAAGACTTGACAGAAGGCCAGAAGCATGTCATCTTCTGGGGCACAAGTGAGAAGTACGAAGACTCATGGTCTAGCAGCGATGAGAGCTATGAAGTGAAATGGGAGGGCCATTTCAAGAGAACGTTTGAAGGCTTCATCCCCCGTCAACAGCGTATATACCGCCAAACCAAGTCAGAGGGCAGAAGGCGAGATATTGAACGCCTAATGTCCGAGAGAGCGTGTCCGGTCTGTAAGGGACTTCGACTGCGTCCAGAGTCGCAGGCCGTAACTTTTGGTGGTCGTTCAATATCTGAGATTGATGAGTTGTCCATCAAGGAGCTGGAGAAGTTCTTCTGCGAAGTGGAGATCGAGCCAAGGCTTGAGCCCGTGGCGGCTCCCATTCTCAGGGAGATAATGGGCCGAGTGGGTTTTCTACGTGACGTCGGACTTGATTATCTTACACTGAACCGAACTGCCCCCTCCTTGGCGGGAGGCGAGAGTCAGAGAATCCGCCTTGCCAGCCAGATTGGATCGAACTTGGTTGGTGTCACCTATGTATGCGATGAACCAAGTGTGGGTCTACACGCCCGCGACAACCAAAGACTGCTGCAGTCATTGATGCGGCTTCGTGATTTAGGTAACACAGTCCTTGTCGTGGAGCATGACGAAGAAACGATGAAACGTGCAGACTACATCATAGATCTTGGTCCGGGCGCAGGTGCCGAGGGTGGAGAAGTTGTCGTCGCAGGTCCAGTTGACAAGGTTCTGAAGTCTAGAGAGTCCATCACTGCTCGCTACCTGCGAGGAGAAGAAGAGATACCTCTACCAGAAGTGCGGAGAAACTCCAATGGCAGATTCTTGGAGATACGAGGAGCTCGCCACAACAACCTGAAAGATCTGGTCGTCAGGTTACCTCTTGGAATGTTCATCTGCGTCACAGGAGTTTCGGGCTCAGGGAAGTCGAGCCTCGTTGTTGAAACTCTTCAACGCGAACTAGCGAGAAGGTTCCACAATGCGGAGGCTGTTCCCGGTGACCACGACGAATTGGTCGGGGCAGAACAGCTTGACAAGGTCATCGTGATTGATCAGAGCCCGATTGGTAGAACTCCAAGGTCCAATCCTGCGACCTATGTCGGACTCTGGACTCCTCTTCGGGAGTTGTTCTCTAGCCTTCCTGAGTCGAAGATTCGTGGATACAAACCGGGGAGGTTTAGCTTCAATGTGAAAGGTGGCAGATGCGAGAAATGCAAGGGTGCCGGCGTTGAAATCATAGAGATGCAGTTCTTGCCACCAGTACAGGTCACATGCACTGAGTGTAAAGGTCGCCGCTACGACCGAGAAACCCTTCAGGTGAGATTCAAGGGTAAGAACATCGCTGACGTTCTCGATATGCGGATTGACCAAGCAATCCACTTCTTCGAGGGAGTTCCCTCAATCTATAGACGACTTAAGACCCTGTGTGATGTATCCATGGGTTATGTCAAGCTCGGCCAACCTGCTACTACGCTTAGTGGAGGAGAAGCACAACGGGTCAAGCTTAGCAAGTTTCTCTCAAGGCCTGCTACAGGTCAGACATTGTTGATGCTTGACGAACCGACTACCGGGTTGCACTTCGCTGACATCAAGAAGCTCTTGGAAGTCCTTCATCGTCTGGTCGACCTTGGAAACACCGTCCTTGTCATTGAGCATCAACTAGATGTAGTCAAGACAGCGGACTGGGTCATCGACCTCGGACCTGAAGGCGGTGATGATGGTGGGTACCTGGTTGCTGAAGGGCCTCCTGAGAAGATAGTTGCGTGCAAAGAATCCTATACTGGAGAGTATCTCAAAGGTCTCTTAGGAAGTGGGGTCAGTGGGAGGTCGAGCGCATGACCGAGTACATCAAGGTGCGCAAGGCGGAGGAACACAACCTCAAGAAGATAGATGTCGAGATACCTCGCGACCGACTTGTGGTCATTACTGGGCCCTCTGGTTCAGGAAAGTCCACTCTTCTGTTCGATACGTTGTTTGCTGAAGGTCAGAGGCGATACGTCGAATCTCTCTCTTCATATGCCAGACGCTTCCTTGGGCGACTTGACAAACCGAAGGTTGAGAAGATTACAGGTCTCCCACCTGCTATTTCGATTGAGCAAAAGGGACGTACTAAGAACCCGAGAAGCACCGTAGGGACCAGCACTGAGATACATGACTACCTACGGCTTCTATACGCCAATGTGGGGGTCCAACACTGTGTTCACTGTAATAGACCGATGGAAGAACTGACCGCCGAGTCTGCCGCGACTCTGTTGTTGGGGGAAAATGGAGGACAACGAATCCATATTCTTGCACCTGTTGTCCGAGGAGAAGTAGGGAACCACGATGAACTACTATCATCTCTGCTCAAGAACGGATTCGCGCGAGTCAGGGCCGATGGCTACATATACGACATAGAAGGCCTAGAGCTTGATGGTAGGAAAAAGCACAACATTGAGGTCGTTGTGGACCGAATCGAGGTTTCTCAGAAGAACCGAGAGCGCCTGATCGGCTCCCTCGAAACCGCCTTGGAAACCGGCGAGGGTGCGGCGATTGTCTCGAGAGAGGGCGAAACTGACTTGGTCTTTGCTGAGCAGTTGATGTGTCCCAGATGTGGAGTTCAATATGAGAAGCTAGGGCCGAAAGCCTTCTCGTACAACAGACCAGATGGTGCATGTCCGACGTGCAACGGGCTCGGAGTGACAATGGCAATTGATTCAGACCTTATTGTACCTGACCACACCATGACTGTGAGAGAGATTAGTCGGAGAGTAAACGGCGGTGAAAGGTCATGGTTCCTCAGACGACTTGAGGCACTCGGGGACCTACTTGGCTTCACTATCCAAACGCCCTGGAAAGAGATGACCAAAGCGCAGCGTGATGAGTTCCTGTGGGGTAAGTCAGACCTTATTCTAAGGTATACAACGGTTTCAGAGTCCTCTCGATGGGAGGTCACGCGGAAGTGGAGAGGAATCATACCCTGGCTCGACAAGGTCTTCGAAGACGCAAAAGGTAGCGACAAGCGATGGTATCAATGGCGTGCACGTCATATCGCAAACGTGCTTTCGCGGAAGACTACGTGTGAATCATGTAAAGGAAGGAAACTGAAACCAGAGAGCCTTGCGGTTACAGTCGGGGGCAAGGCCATCGATGAGGTGACCTCCATGACCATCGAGGAGGCATCAAGCTTCTTCGAGGGCATCGAGCTTTCCGAGAGGGACATGAAGATAGCCCAGCTCGTGCTGAAGGAGATCAGAGCACGGCTGAAGTTCCTTATCTCAGTTGGCTTGGAGTACCTGAACTTGGACCGTCTGTCGATGAGTCTCTCCGGAGGAGAGAGCCAGAGAATCCGATTGGCGACACAGATTGGGTCTGCACTTACTGGCGTTCTCTATTGTCTAGATGAACCCTCAGTTGGGCTACACCCTCGGGACATCAATCGTCTCATCGAAACGTTCTACCACCTTCGTTCGTTGGGAAACACAGTTGTGGTGATTGAACACGACAGAGATACTATCCAGGCTGCGGACTATATTGTCGATCTTGGTCCCTTGGCAGGGATACATGGTGGTGAGGTAGTGGCGACTGGTCCGCCATCTGATGTTCTCTCAGATCCCAAGTCGCTAACGGCACAGTATCTAGCAGGAGACCAGCAGATTCCGGTGCCGCTTGAGAGAAGGTACGGCAATGGAGAGAGAATCATCCTCAGAGGGGCAAGGCAGCACAACCTGAAGGACATCACAGTCGAGTTCCCCCTTGGCAAGATGGTCTGTGTGACAGGAGTTTCCGGGTCCGGCAAGAGTACGTTGACGTACGAAACGCTTTACAAAGCTCTAGCCAGAAGAATGAAAGATGCATCAGTCTTGCCAGGCAATCATGATAGCATCGATGGGATTGAGTTGATTGATCGGTTAATACTGGTTGATCAATCGCCCATCGGTCGAACTCCTCGTTCAAACCCCGCAACCTACACTAAGACATTCGGAGAGATAAGAGATCTCTTCGCCAAGATGCCCGAGGCGAAGGCTAGAGGCTATGGTCCTGGGAGGTTCAGCTTCAACACACGTGAAGGGCGATGCGAGAAGTGCAAAGGCAGCGGGGTCCTGCGTGTGGAGATGCACTTCATGAGTGACGTATACATGACGTGTGATGTGTGTAAGGGCAAGAGGTTTGAGAGAGAGACCCTTGAGGTGACATACAAGGGTAAGAGTATCACCGACGTCCTTGAGATGACAATCGAAGAAGCATTGGAGTTCTTCGCGGACATCCCCAAGATTGCTGACAAACTCGCCACCTTGGTTGCGGTAGGACTCGGCTACTTGGAACTAGGACAACCTGCAACAACTCTTAGCGGAGGCGAATCTCAGCGAATGAAGATAGCATCAGAATTGTCCCGCAGGAGCACTGGACACACATTGTACTTGCTGGACGAACCCACGACAGGGCTTTCGGCCTCGGACGTGCATGTCCTTCTCAGAGTGATAAACCGGCTTGTCGAATCCGGTAATACGGTCATCATCGTAGAACACAATCTCGAGGTTGTCAAGACTGCCGATTGGCTTATCGATCTTGGTCCAGAGGGAGGCGACCGGGGCGGCGAGGTGGTGGCCACTGGAACGCCTGAGGAAGTCTGCGAGGTCTGGAACTCCTATACAGGCAATCATCTAAGGGCTGCACTCTATGGGCCGAAAGTCAAATACGGAAGCGTGGGCTGACATCTCGAAAGGCAATTCTGGGCCGTTTTGATGTCAGAGTGATTCTGGTTCTGGAACCGCGCGTTTCACTATCGATTTCTCGTCAGCCTGTTCGTATTTTGGTCCGTCTCACAATCCTATATTAGATGTATTTGTCAATTCACTCAGGTCCGCCGGGAGGACAGGCACCCTTGACACAACAAGATGACACGACGAACATTGGACCTACCATGGGCAGTGCGGTGGCGACGAAAACGACTGCTTATGAGGATGATTTACGAAGACGCCTATCCGCCTTCCCGCGTGACCCCCAGTCGTGGTACAACCTAGGGCGCTATCTCCATTCTATCGGTCGGCTCAAGGAGGCTGAAGCTGCTCTGAGAAAGGCCATATCTCTCAACCCTCAGCCACCTCATTTCTGGAGAGAACTGGAAGGCGTAATGACATCGCTTGGACGACCAACAAAGGCCAGACCTGGTGACTCAATTCGTGACAGGATTGCGAACCTTAGAATGATGGAGAAGAGAGTCGACGTAACTACCGACGATGTTTCACCATGTGTTTCATGCAAAGAGTACACCTATTATGGGTGCTCTAGAGGTAAGGCCTGTGACCTGCTTCTGAGATGGCGCCGAAGGCAAGGATGAAACCTGAACATCACTGAACATAATGGCACCTTCCGAATCACTGATTTGTGATGTTCTTATGAGTGAGGCTACATACACTCAAGGATGAATCAGGATGTCCGACTTGGCCAAGCTCGTAGATGACCTACCAGATCTTCCCGGAGTATACCTCTGGAAGGATGAGTCGGGCAACATCCTGTACATAGGCAAGGCCAAGGCGCTAAGAAAGAGGGTTCTCTCTTACCTCCGTAGTGGTCTTCTGCACAGGACAGCCGAGATGATGTTCGCCGCACGTGATCTCGACACGATTGTCACCAATACAGAGAGGGAAGCACTGGTTCTCGAGGCCTCTTTGATCAAGAAGCACAAGCCTCCTTACAATCTTGGACTGAAGGACGATAAGAAACATGCTTGGATCAGAGTGGACCTAGAGCAGGAAGTTCCTGTCTTTGAAATCACCAGAGATGCGGAGAAAGACGGTGCGAAGTACTACGGCCCTTACGGGGGAACTAAGCGACTTGGAAGGTTCATGGATACAATCCGGAAGTTCATTCCGATTGCCACGTGCAAAGAGCCCGCTAGAGTAAGGCGAGAATGCATGGACTATCACCTAGACAGATGCGCTGGTCCCTGCAAGCAGCATGTGACACTCGAAGAGTATAGATCATTCGTTGAGCAGATGTGCCTGTATCTTGAGGGTCGGACCGAAGAACTAACCCAGATTCTGCAGGACCAGATGGACCTGGCCTCCGAGAATATGGACTTCGAAGAGGCCGCAGAGATCCGAGATCGGCTGACTGACATAGAGATAATCATGAGTCGACAGAAGGTAGTTGAGATACACGGAGCCAACAGGGACGTGTTGGGTATCTCAAGAACAGAACAGGCCGCCCTTGTAGAGATGCTTATTGTCAGAAATGGGAGGCTAATCGGCCAAGACAACTTCTACTTCGAGGTAGACCTTGACGTTACCGATACTGAGGTATTGACGGCCTTCGTTGAGCAATTCTATTTCACAATCCCACGGCTTCCTGACGAGATTCTCCTCCCAACGGAGGTCCCGGAGATGGACCAACTAAGCCAGTGGCTCGCTGAGTCCAACGGGCATCCGGTGTTGCTCAGAGTTCCAGCTGATGAGAGGGAGCGCGACTTGGTGGAGATGGCCAACAAGAACGCACACAGGGCGCTTCGCAAAATCCTGATTCTGGGGGAGAGTGATGAGGAGATCGTACATGATGGCGTAAGAGAGCTGAAGGAAGCTCTTGGCCTGGCTCATGCACCTATGCTCATTGAAGGGTTCGATGTAGCGAACATACAAGGCACAGATCCAACAGGTTCGTGTGTTGTCTTTGCGAATGGCCTGTCCGATAACAAGAGGTACAGGATGTTCAAGATACGAGTGAAGGAAACTCCTGACGACTACGCTATGATGGAGGAGATCATCTACCGGAGGTATCTCGGGACTCTTGAGAGAGGCGATGCACTTCCGGATCTTATCTTAGTTGACGGAGGGAAAGGGCAGCTCAGTTCTGCACAGAAGGCTTTGAAGCAATTAGGTCTTGAGTATCTGCATGTAGCTGCACTGGCAAAGCGCGATGAGATTCTGTATTCGAGAGACTACCCTGATGGTCTGGAGTTGGAACCAGATTCGGCGGCATTGTGTTTAGTTCAGAATGTTCGAGATGAGGCGCACAGGTTTGCTCAACGATACCATCACAAGCTGCGAGAGAGGAGATTCACGGGATCGATACTCGAAGAGGCTCCCGGAATAGGTCCTAAAAGGCGAGCAGCATTGCTCGAGAGATTCGGTAGCTTCGATGGGGTCAAGAGTGCAACTGTGGAGGAGTTGACGCAAGTCGAATCGATGACAGCTAAGTCTGCCAAGACGCTCAAGAATTGGCTGGAAACTGAGGGTGGCTGAGTACTTCGCGATCCTAACGTTAGTCGTCTTCATCCAGATGAGAATCTTGTCGCGAGGGCTTGACGATTGTGTTAGGTTCAGTTTCCGTAATCGGTGTTGTCTTTCCTACGGTATTGTCCATAGTGAGCTTGAGTTCAAAGACTCGTAGGGTGGCAGCAGTCCTTACAGGCCGCATCTCTTCTAGATGCCTTCTGTTACGACTCCGCCCGTAGGCGAGAAAGATGACCAATCCAACGGCAGCAATCCAAAACCCCATCTGAAGAGCCTCAAGAGACTGGTTGGCTATGAACGCTAGACATATGGCAACGCCAAGGATTGGGAACGCGGGATAGAACCGCGCCTTGAATGTACCTGGCACGATGAGCTCGTGTTCTCTCAACCTGATTACCGAAGAGTTCACAATGGTCTGTCCTACTAGGTATGCAAGTCCGGCTAGAGATGCCACCAAATCGACTCTTCCAGTTAGGGCGAATGCACTTACTGCGACCAGTGATACGAACAAGGCGGGAATTGGAGTCTTGAATCTCGAACTCACACCCTCGAGGAACTTCGGCAAATATCTGTCTCTTCCGAGAGCATATGCGACCCTCGCTGTTGAGAGGAACGTGGCATTGAGAGCGGCGTAGTTCGATGCGGCCATCCCTGCAAGACCGAAATAGAAAGCTCCAGACCCCAGCATAGCGCTGAAGACGTGGGCTACCGGCACAGGGGATTCAAGTCCGGCAACCTCTAGGTATGGGACCACGCCCACAATAACGAAAGCGGTCGCTACATAGATGCCCGTTGCTATGAGTAAAGTAAGGAGGATTGCTCTTGGGATGTTCTTGGCGGGCTCCTTGATTTCCTCAGAGGCTGTGGTTATGAGTTCGTAGCCGATGAAGCTGATGTAGATGAAGGAAACTGTGGCCATAAACTCCATGATTCCTGTCCCCGGAGCAAAGAGCGGGTCGAGATTCGTCGGTTGGATGGAGAGCAGTCCAATTCCAATGAAAGAGAAGAGCACCAACGATTGCGCGATGTTGAAGACACCAAGCACTCCACTCACGCTCTTCACACTGACTATGTTCGTTATGAAAGTGAACGCGATAATTACGACCGCGATGAATCCCGCGGTTTCGGGTCCTGATCCTGGAATCAGAATAGCTATGGTGTGGGCCACTGCCAAGGAGTATAGACCACATGCAACGATGTTGCCAACTAGGAGAAACCAACCAGTGAGGAATCCAGGGAATCCTCCATACGTTTCCTGGGCAAATGTATAGCCACCACCTTGCTTTGGGATTGATGATGCGAGTTCCGCGTAGTTAACAGCGGTGAAAACTGTTAGCAGTCCAGTCGCTAAGTATGCGAAGACCAGCGCCGGCCCAATCATGCCGGCTGCGATGCCTGAGATTACGTAGATTCCGCCGCCAAGCATTGCCCCTAGACCGAGATTCGTGGCTCCTGTGAGACCAAGACGCCTGGCAAACTTCTCCTCTGGAGTCTTCTGGCCAGACGTTTCTGTCATATGGGTCACCTGCTGGAGTATCTGGTTTTGCCCCCATACTCTCCATTTGGTTGTTTTCTGGGCGGCCTGGCAGACCTCTTTTCAAACTTTCGAACTGGCACAGGTGGTGAAACCGTCTGCGTAGTAACGAAGGTTTATTAGACTACAAAGAACTTTGCAATTCAAAGTACTTTGTTACGTGACAATAAATGAATGAAGAACAAGACTTGAAGTCTATCGAACAGGTGTCGTTTCGTGAATTGATGCAGGATGGCTTCACTGAGCTGCTAATGGGTCTGGTATTGGCTGCAATGCCGCTATTCGTCTTGCGGCCAAGCCTCATCTCCATCTTTGTGGTCTTCTATATCATCTTCCTTCCTCCTTTCTTTGAGATGATTAGAAAGAAGTACATCTATCCTAGAATTGGATACGTGAAGATGTATGAAGATGAACCGCCAAGGGTGACCCTCAGACTGGTAGCTGTATTGGCGTTGCTTATTGTTTCAGTGGCCACGATAATCTACTTGGTGGGAACTGGGACCATCGAAGAAGACTTGGTCTACAGATGGATTCCTGCTGCCTTCGGTCTGATAATGTGTGCTCCCTCCATTTACTTCAAAGAGAAGAGTGGGCAGAATCGTTACTACCTATTCGGTGCAGCGATGACCATCACTGGAGTTGTAGTTGGGGTGACTCCTGTGTTAGATCCAAACATCGTATCGCCTCTCTACTTCATCGTGTGGGGGCTCTTCTTCATGATACTGGGTCTTGTCAAGTATTCTCTCTTTGTCCGGAAGTTTCCAATAGTCGATATGCCGGAGGACGGCCGCGTTGACCTCTGAGGACAAGCGACGGCCAGTCAAGATCAACAAGCTCATCCACGAGCCCGCACGATTGCAGATAATGACTCAGCTATATGTTGTTGAGGAGGCGGATTTCCTCTTCCTGATGCGCCGAACTAGGCTGACCTGGGGGAATCTCTCTTCACACATAAGCAAGCTTGAAGATGCAGGGTATCTCGAAGTAACAAAGGAGTTCCTAGGAAAGAAACCCCACACGGTTCTGAAGATATCTGCAAGTGGTAGGAAAGCTCTCGAAGACTATCGAAAAGTAATCAACAATATCTTCGAGGGTGCACCAGGGTAGAGCGATGAGCCAATGCCAGTTCGTTCTCACCATTGCTCTCCCGGCCACTTTCTTACCCAACGCCTAAGTTTAAATGTGACAGTGAGCGGCCCCCAATCGTAGGACTAATGGATTAGTCCGCAAGGTGAAGTGACTTAACATGATGTGGAAAGTAACAGACGCTTGCACTGCGTGTGGAACTTGCGCTGATGTCTGCCCGGTTGATCCAACACTATACGTTGTGAACGACAAGGCAGTATATCAAGAAGCACGTGCCGATGAATGCACTGAGTGCTTCGCCTGCGTAGACAGCTGTCCTGAGGGCGCTATCGAAGAGGCCTAGCGGCACGCGCGACAACAAAGACTACAATGAATCGACAGGAACGTCCGTTTCAATGGACGCGGCGTTCCTGTCAGTGACACCTATCTATTTCTCCGTGTAGACTTCTTGTCTACCTTTTCACTTTGTATGGTTCTCCGAACAGAGAGTCGAAGAAACCCCTTAGCGAGTCGTCGAGTATCACTACCCTCACCATGGCGAGATCGTCTTCTGAAGGATCGAAGCTCCCTCTCACCAGTTCTATTCTCTCTTCTTCTTCCCGCGTGAGTGTGGTTCTCTCCTCATCTATCTCCTCGTGCAGATTGAATTCATCTCGAACCTTGTTCATCAACTCGCGGTACTTGGTTGGGTCCACCTTGTAGAATAGCCTCATTGAAGTCTATCTCCTTCATCGGAGTGTTATCTTCCTACGGGAAGGTATAAGTGGTTAACTGATTCCCCTATGGCCAATTCATGAGGGAGAGGATACTCACAGATGACCATCGACCGAACAAGGTTGGGCAGTTTGCTTATTCTGAGTCTAATGATATCGGGCTCTATCCTGCCCCTTGCAGCCTCATTTGGGACTCAGCCGTTAAAGAACGTTGAGTTCGTTTCATCGGATTTCACTTGGCAGACACTCAACCGCAACATGAATGTCACAACTTTTGTCTCACCAGACGGTAGCCGTGATACATTGTTCCATTTCCTGAACAGTGCTCAGCAGAGTATATATGTTGAAATGTATGGGATGAACAATCCTTACATCCTAGACTTGATCAGGGATATTCATACAGACAAACCTGCCATCGACATCAAATTCATGCTTGGCTGGAACAGTCTTGGCTACGAGGCACCCTACTATCCAAATCCCTACGTAGCCTATAACATAACTCTCATGGGGATTCCTTTCAAGTGGACAAATGACACAGAGTTCACCTTCTATCATCAGAAGTTCATTGTAATCGATAACAAGACCACCATTGTTCAGGCAGGGAATTGGGCGAAGACAAGCTTCCCTGAAGATGATAAGAAGGCCAACAGAGAGTGGAGCATTGCCATGACCGATACAGAAGTGGCCGCATACTACCTGTCCGTTTTCGAATATGATTGGTCCAAAGGGTTCGCATATGACCAAGTTCGTGATGGAACCGGCCAACCTCTGTCGTATGACCAGACATCCGCCACCTACCCACGTCCTTTTGCCACATCCGGCCAGTTCAGTGGACCGATGAATGTGACACCGATATTCAGCCCGGACACCAGCCTTCAGGGCATTCTTTACTGCATAGACAGCGCGCAGGCGACCCTTGATGTTCAGATTCCCTATTTCACGAGTATAGGTGACGCAGGTGCTGTTGACCAGGTGGTTGACGCGATTCTGGCGGCCAAAGCCCGCGGAGTAACAGTCCGTGTCATTTCCGAGGAAGAGAAAGACTGGCTTGAGATAGAAGAGTTATTCCAAGACAACGGTATCCCAATCGTTTGGCAGGACACGAGGTGGTTCACAGCCAACCATAACAAGGGCATAATCGTTGATGGACGGATTGTACTGATAAGTAGCATAAACTACAGTGATGGAAGCATAGCTGAGAACAGAGAGGCTGGAGTCATCATTGAGAACGAGGATGTGGCTCAATGGTACTTGGA
>Ga0209427_10005259_pt1 | contig 14850 bp, 14 predicted proteins | sample DeeMarSWOR136_30_FD_187465 | JGI IMG/M metagenome (GOLD analysis project Ga0209427, IMG submission 187465) | Marine sediment microbial communities from White Oak River estuary, North Carolina - WOR-1-36_30 (SPAdes) (version 2) | ecosystem: Environmental > Aquatic > Marine > Intertidal zone >...
GAAATATTGGTAAAGATTCAGAACTGGCAATACTGATATTAGAATATGCGTTAGTTGATCTTAAACATACTGTGAGGAGAGAAGCTGCTCTTTCATTAGGAAAACTAGGTTCTTCTGCTACTTCGGCTATTCCTTCATTAATTATGGCCTTGGAGGATATAAACTCTGATGTCAGATGGAGAGCAAGTGAAGCATTAGGTATTATTGGAGTGTCAAATGAAGAAATAATTTCTAGATTAAATAATCTAATACATGATAAATGCGACTATGTATGTGAATCTGCTATTAATGCTATTGATAATTTAACAGAATAATAACCTTATTATAATTTGTGGTTTTTCTCTATCATAAAATAAAATTAATTAATATAAAATTACAAAATAAAATTAGAGATTGAATTTAAAAATGAGTGATAATCCATACGCAGCAAAACCTTGGATAAAACACTATGATCCTGATGTTCCACATGAAGTCGATATACCAGAAATGAATATCTCTGAGTTTCTCGATAATGCAGTTAAAGAATTTGGTGGACGAACTGCAATTTGGTTTCTAAAACACAAAATTAATTATAAAAAATTTTTAGATACTGCTGAAAGATTAGCTACTGCTCTTGTAAACTTGGGTGTGAAGAAAGGTGATGTAGTTGCTATTATGTTGCCAAACATGCCTCAATTTATGTTTAGTTTTTACGGTATCTTGAAGGCAGGAGCTATCGTAACCGCTTGTAGTGTACTCCATACAGAACACGAATTAGCTTATCAATTAAACGATTCTGGTGCGGAAATAATTATTGCTTGGGATACCCAACTCGAAAAGATTAATAATGTTAAAGACAGAACACGTCTTAGACATATAATTATAACCAATATATTTGATTATGCTCCAATGGCTAATCCCCTTGGCACAAGAGAACCACCTGAAATAGCAGGGACAATACAATTTTTAAACTTAGTCAATAAAACGAAACCAAATCCTCCCGAATTTGAAACAAATGCAAAAGAAGATATTGGAGTTCTCCAATATACAGGTGGTACGACCGGTTTACCTAAAGGAGCAATGCTTACACATTATGGTCTAGTAGCAAACTGCGTACAGATGTATGAATGGACAAAAGCAATAGTTAAGAGAGGAAAAGAAACTGCCCTTACAACATTACCACTATTCCATATATATGGGATGCAAGTTTGTATGAACAGCTTTATATTTAGTGGAACAACAATCGCTTTACACGCTGATCCTCGAGATCAGAAAGGATTGTTCGAAGTAATTAAAGCAACTCATCCTGCAATGTTTCCTGGTGTGCCAACGATGTATATGCGCTTATTAGAGCGTGATGATCTTGAAGATTATGCTAAAGACCTCAGATCAATTAAGATTTGTAATTCTGGGGCTGCTCCAATGCCACCTGAAGTCTTGAAGGAATTTGAAGAAAGAACTGGGGCTATAATAATAGAAGGATATGGTATGACAGAATGCGGGCCTGCAACTCATGTTAATCCAGTAAAAGGAACAAGAAAAATTGGTTCCGTAGGACTAGCAATACCAAGTACTGAATTTAAAATCGTTGATATTGATGATTATACTAAAATTCTTCCCCAAGGTGAATCAGGAGAAATAATGGTTAAAGGTCCCCAAGTTATGAAAGGATATTTTAATAAACCAGAAGAAACTGCGAATCAATTGAAAGGTGAATGGCTTTTAACTGGCGATATCGGAAGGATGGATGAGGAGGGATATTTATATATTGTTGATCGAAAGAAAGATATGATTAATATTAGTGGATTCAAAGTATATCCAAGGGAAGTTGAAGATGTGTTATTTGAATACGAAGCAATAGAAAATGCGTCCATTATTGGGCTTCCAGATCCTAATTCAGCTGGAAATGAAACAGTAAAAGCCTTCATAGTTTTAAAGGATGGTTATCGTGAGACTGATGAAATGAAAGCTAAGATAAAAGAGTTCTGTAGAAAAAATGTAGCTCCATATAAAGTTCCAAAGGAAATCGAGTTTCGTAAAGAATTGCCGGAAACTTTAGTGGGTAAAGTTCTCCGTAAAGATCTTAAAGATATTGAGGCTAGGAGAAGAGGAGAAGAAGTTTAATCTTTTTTTTATAATTTTTTAAATTTAGGATAAGTTATTTTCTTTCCATTTTTTTATAAAATCTTTAAAACTGTTTTCTCGAATCCCTAATGTATTTATAGAGTCATTATCTTCTAAATTATCATTATTTGAGTCTATTTTTTTCTTAAATGATAATTTCCAATCATAATACGAAACTGCTTTTGACATAATATTATCTTACCCTGGTAATCAAATAAATTAATACGGTGTATAAATTTTCTAATATTCATTAAAATGATAAAAATCTACATATTTAGTTTTGAATGTTTTGTCAAAATTACGTACGGAAGGAACAGAATTAACATTTTTGTAAGATTTTCCCGACAAAAAAACTAGAACTTTTTAGAAGAATTTCTACCGACAAAAACCTAATTTAGGCCAAAAAAGAATAATTTTAAAAATCATTTTGGAAAACTCAAAAAATAAATTAACATTCTTTTTTTATTAATACTTAAATTCTATTTATTATGAAAATTGGTTTTAATCATAGTTATTACGTCTAATGTACAATTTGGAAGGTGGAGAAATCCAAGCTATCTTATAGATAAAATCATTAATAACCTTCAAGAAATCCTTAAGTTAATATAATGATAATAGCTGTAAGAAACATTATAAAATTTGGTTTATTCAAATTATTTATAGTAATTTTGGCAAATTGATAGAAAATGAAAAGAATTGTAATTGATCTCGAAACACTCAATGAAAAAGACATTGAGTTTAAAGAAGAAATTGATGAAATTATTGCCTTAGAGGTTGCCCCTAAAACACAGGATATGGAAGATGGAAAAATTGATGTCTGGGATGTTTTGGAACCATTAGGAAAAAAGGGTTTGCTTGGATTAAGGTATCCTAAAGAATTGGGGGGTAGAGGTAGTTCTTATATACAAGAGATGTTGCTATCAGAAGCATTATGCTATGAGAGTTTAGTTTATGATATGGTGCGAGGCTCAAGTGTTTACCCTGCTGGTTTGATAAGTTTTTTTGGTAAACAAAAGACTCTCGGAAAACATATTAAACCTCTGGTAACAGGGGAAAAAAAAGGATGTTTTTGTTTTACTGAACCCGATGCAGGATCAGATCTTTCAAGGATGAAAACAATTTATGAAAAGGACGAGGATGGTAATTTCATACTTAATGGAGAAAAAAGATTTATAACAAATGGTTCAGTAGCTGATTTAATGGTTGTTTATGGTCGAAATGGAGCATTCATTGTTGAATCCAATTTTGAAGGATTTGAGATGCTTGAAGAATACAAATTAATGGGACTTCATGGTCTTAATTTAGGACATCTTAAGTTTACAAACGTTAAGGTCCCTAAAGAAAATATCTTGTTCTATAGAGAATTAAAAACTACAACTGAAGGTGTTCAGAAAAAAAGAACATCTGCTATATCAAGTATGCAACAATTCCTTGGTCCAGAAAGGGTAGCTATGTCATTACAAGCCTTAGCAGTAGCAAAGCGAGCAATAGAAATCGCTGTACAATATTCTCAAGAAAGAGTTCAGTTTAAACAACCTATAAGTGAATTTGAGGGAATAAATTTTAAAGTTGCTGAAATGGCTGCAAATTTTGAAGCAGGCAAAGCTTTGTGGGCAAAAGCATCTAAAAACCCAACAAACCCAGCACTTGCTGCTACGTGTAAATTATTTGTGGTCACATCTACACATAAGATTTGTGATGAGGCATTACAAATTATGGGGGGTATTGGCTACACAACTAAATATCCTGTTGAGCGGTTACTTAGGGATATCAGACTCCACAGAATAGGTGGTGGTACTGACGAGATTATGAAATACATAATTCAAAAAGATATCTATAAAGGATTTAATAGACCAATCGGAGAAGAATCTAAAAAGAAAGGTGAATTTCAGTTCTAATAATGATAATTTTTTAATAATAATTTAAAAAAAGGTGATTTTGATCTGTGTTCGGTGATATTGACCATATTGGATTTGTTTTTAGAAGTGTTGAAGAAGCAGTTCAAAAATTCAAGAAGATTTTTGGAATAGAACAAGTTATGCGGTTTGATTATGGTGTAGTAAAAGGAGCAAGATTTATGATTGGAAAGCAATCAAAACTACGTATAGATTTGATTGAACCTCAAGATAAGAAATCCATATTCTATGAATTTCTAGAGGAGGGTAAGAGTGGTCTCCATCATATCGGATTTCAAGTTGAAAATGTAGATGAAAGGATTAAAGAATGGGATTCGATGGGTTTTAAACAGGTTATTAATAGTATGATTGGGACAAATAAATTTGTGTATTATGATACTACGGAGATCCTCGGACATATGATAGAGTTTGGGCAATTTGATTATAAGAAACCATAAGATTAACTGCTTTAAATTTATTCTATTAATGAATATTCTCTTTTTGGTCTCCCTGCTTTATCTTCTTTTATTACAATTTCTTGTAGTATTCCTTGGTGAATTAAAAAATTTAGAATCTCTCGTAATTTTGCTCCCCCTATTTGAGATATCCTGCTTAAATCACGAGTTTTAATGCTTTCATTTTCTTTTATTATTTTCAAAACTTTTTGAATTGGCTCGGGATATTCTATTTCAAGCCTTTTGGTAACAGTTAGTACTGCTAAATAATCTTTTGCCTGTTTAGCGAAAGGACCTTTAAAACCGTCAATATGAAAAACATCATCCTCTTTAAAAACGATCGAATTTAAATAATTTTCATCCAGAAGTATGTTTCCCATATTAACAATATCGTCATTATATCTTATAATTTGGCAAGTTCTTTGCTCAGTTTGGATAATTTCTACTCGAACTCTTTTTAAAATATCAGTTATGATCTCTAAATAATTTGAAATAATCTCAAAATCTAATGGGCTAAAGAATAACTGAATTTTTATTCCTCTCATAAATGAATCGTAAAAACTTGGTTCTAATTTCTTTAGTAACGTAGGTGGTAAAGCTGTCAATACAATCTCTTTTTGTGTATTTTCTATTAGATCATAAAAGTTTTCAATTGCTAAATTGATATCAGAATAGTGATAAAAAGTGATATCTCTAATACACCTACCGAATTTGCTCTCTTGAGTCTTTAGTTCTTCATCTAATTTTATAACATCATCTTTATAACTATTATATTTATGGTTAATTAATGCAGTTAAAGCAATTTTTGGACTTTTTCTGATAAATATTTTTGGTTTTGAATCATTTGAAGTTTCAATTAATTCATTCTCTTCTAGAAATAATAAATTATGATACACCTGAGTATAAGAATAATTTAAATCGTTTTTGATATCGTTTATTGTACCATATTTGTGAGTTAACAAGTATTTATAGATATTAATTTGAACATCTGAAAATCCCATCTCATAAAGAAAAGAAATAAGTTTGGTGATCATATTGTCCTAATGAGAAATATGTTTGATTCCTTAATTAATAATTTGTGACATGATTTAAAAGGATTTTGTAAAAGAATTAGATTTTTATTGTCACAAATAATTATATAACTTGTAAACTTAAAAATAATTTTGATGTGAGAAGAAAATGGCTCAATGTAGAGATTGTAAATTTTATAAACCTATTGATGAAACGAAAGGAGATTGCTTTGGTCATGAGGTTCCTGCAACTCTAGATGTAAATAATTGTCCAGCAAAATCATTTCAACCAAGAGATTCCTAAATCTTAAAGGAAGGTGTATGGGGAAATGCCAGCAAAAATTGATTATAAAAAGACACAAAAGGAACTGTATCAACCTGGTGCCAAAGAACCTGTAATAATAGACGTACCCGAAATGCAATTTTTAATGATTGATGGGATGGGTTCTCCGGGAGATTCCAAAGAATATCAGGATGCTCTCGGAGTTCTTTATCCAGTAGCATTTAGAACTAAATTTCTTAGTAAAGCTAAAGGAAAAGACTATGTAGTTCCTCCTTTAGAAGGTCTTTGGTGGGCAGATAACATGAATGATTTTACAGAAGGAAATAGAGACAAATGGAAATGGACGATGATGATAAGGCAACCTGATTGGATTACTCAGGATATGATTAATGAAGCGATTGAAATTACTAAAGAAAAAAAACCCGAACTTTCAGAATTATTGCCAAAACTCCGATTAGAAAAGTATAAGGAGGGGAAGACTGTTCAGATTATGCACATAGGCCCTTATTCTGAGGAGGGCCCTACTGTCCAAAAGGTACATGATTATATTCAGAAAGAGGGTGGAAAATTTGATGGTCTTAAAACGAAACATCATGAAATTTATCTTAGTGATCCAAGAAAAGCTAATCCCGCAACTATGAAAACTGTTATTAGACAACCATATGTTTAATTTTTTTCAATTTTTTTATATTATTTTCGCTTTTTGAATGCTCCATAATTAACTAACTTTTAAAATAATCTAGAACTTCTTTTAAGCATTTATTAGTTTTAATTTTTGATTAATACATTTACTTTTTTTAATTCTTTTTTGTCCAAAGCAATATGAACATTTTTAAATACTGAGATTTTAGTAAGTTTAATTCATTTTGGTTTTAAGGTAATGAAAATGAGTGGTGAAGAAAGTCAGGAATTGAACGTGAAGGATTGGATTACATTAAGCACTGTTATGATAGGTGCTGTTTTAACTATTCTTGCGTTAATTTGGCAATTACCTCCCGATGACGGTATTGTAACTTCAACATTTTTGCTAATGCTTTCATTTATTTTTTTTGTCAATTCCGTATCTGCGAATTCAAAAGCAAATTTTGAAGCCAATTCCCGAGATGTTAGTAAGGAACGAATTAAACGATTCGTCACATTCGCAGAATATTCATTCGGCCTTGGTTTCACTCTTGTAATTACTGGATTTTCAATTCTTGGATATGAATATTTACTGAAATATGAAGGTCGTGAAATTATTACGTTAATTCTTCCTATAGCTTTTTTGGTCACTGCTTGGATAGTTGTCTTTATATATAATCTTATAAACTATTTTGGTAAGCCGTTAGGAGCGATTAGAAGTTTAAAACGAAATCTTTGGATTTTATTAGAAATAATCTGCTTAATTATAATTATATTCGACTTCTTTGAAGTATTTACCATTCCTTAATTCTTTTTTTTTATTCTTTTTAGGAATATTCACTAAGGGTGAAGAAATCCGTCTTGGTTTGAGAAAAATATTAAAAGAATAAAGGGACGAGAAGCTGCTAATGAAAATCCGAGAATTTCCATCAGCGAAGTAAAAGCAATATTCATATTTTCATATGAACAATCAATATGTTAAATCGATTTAAATATCAGATCCGAAAACCTATTATTCAATTCCATACCCGAAGGCATAGTTTTTCTTCCTGTGAGGGAAGTACGATTTTACCAAATTGTTTTACTCGAAAGTAATTCAATTGGTGCAACATATTGAGTTGCTAATACTACTTCTCGACATTCACATGAGATGCGAATTGCTTCACACCGTCAGATGTGAACAATATATGATTTGAAGGAATCATATTTAAATGAGACTATTAAGGGGTTATTATATTTTTTTGTCGCTAAAAATAATATAATTATTTTTTAAGTCGGATTTCTCAATATCAGGTTTAAAAATTATCAATCTACTAGATAAAACATGAAAGATCTTTTTGAGTCGATTTGTTATTATAATCAGACTTCATCAATTCTTCAAGTTCAGGAAATTCGAATGGAAAAATGCTCTCAAAAGATCTTTTTAGCAATTCCACATATTTCTTTCTGTCATAATCATGCTTTTTTTCATCATATAGATCCGAAAGGATAACCTTCTTTTCAGGGAAATCTGGGTCAGCATCAGCATTGAGAATTATATACCGAACGTTTTTTCCCGCAGATGCTACTACTCCAGAGCGCTCAAGCTGTTTGGCAGCTACTGCCTGATAGCTATTAACTTTATATTGTGAAGGCCTACGAGAAATCTTCTGCCGTATTGTAAGTTCCTCACGGGTAACTGTACCTGAATATACTCTTTCTACGTATTCATAGAGTTTTTTTTTTGCTTTAGGAATCCTTTTCGCGAACTCATCAACAGTCTTTGCACCTTGAAATACATCAATAAATGCATATTGAGCATCTTTTACAATTTTTGGCATATCTCTGCGTCTTACCTCAATTCCTCTTACCTTAACCTCTCCATCATTTTTTATGCCCCAATAGTGACTGAGCGCAGGAATATCTGGCTCTGCCCTTGAGGGTAAGAAAACAATGACATTGAAAAGCCCATCCCAACTCATAGGAATACCGGTACTGTCAGATATTTCTTTGGCAATTTTCTTTGTTAATTCTTCGAATTCTTCTGGAGTTCTTCCCTGTGTATCTTGAAGCCACATTGAATCAACAATTCCATGAACTACTCTGCACCCATACTTTTTCGCAACTTCAGCAGATCGCAAGAGGAATTCACGAGCAAAAGCACATACGGTTTGATGTGCCTCAATCTTTCCAAAACGAGCATTTTTGAAACCTAGATACCCAAAACTTACTACTAGTACCCATTTTAATGCAATATCAGTGAATTTATATCGAAGATCATCGTGAGTTTTGTTGTAATCTTTACACTCTAAGCGTTTCCTTAATGGCAGGCTAATTGACTTTGAAATAATCCCTTCTCGCTTGGAACAGATATGGAAGCTTGTGCCAGGGACTTTGATTCCTGTACCGTCATCTCTACAGCATTTGCAGTTAATAGTTTCTGAAGAAATGTTGAAATTGGCCATCAACGATGGATACATGCTTGAAAAGTCTAATTCTGCTACTTGATCAAAAACACCAATCATGGGCTCAAAAATATGCCCCCCTCGATCATTTGTAATGAGATCCATACCATTTCGAAAGTCTTCTGGACTTTTCTTAAAAGGAGGGATGAGATGATCTAGCTTATATGCATTATAATACTGGATTGATTGAAGAGCGCCCCCAATAGTTATCCTACACAATCTCTGCATTGGTACCCGAGAGATCCTCGCAACCTCAATAACTCCTGGTATATTTCCCTCGCTAAAGTGTAGGCTCCCATAAGTAGTAGTGTCTAAATGGAATCGACCTGTAAGGTATACTTGAGTTTTAGATCGGCGCATTATTATTCCATAGGTCATATAATGATCAGAGTTTCCTGAAAGATTAAAAATGCAGTTTTCAAGTGGAGTTCTGGTACGAGAAAGGTATAAATCCTTCGATACATGGTTCACTGATGCTCGTGCAACCAAATAGGGAAATACAAACTCATCACCCCCATGCGTGAGAATGATATCAGGATCTAGTCTTTCAATCACCTTACTAATCATCTTAATGGTTTCCGCCTCATCAGCTTCATCGATCAGGATTTTCCTTTTTCTCTGCCCATCTGCCCTTGGGATATTGGCTTTCTCATCTTTTTCAACAATGCTGACTTCCGCGTATGCTAGTGGGTCGTTGTAATACGATCTAAATCCGCGTTGCTGTATTTTGATATCTAACCAGACAGCTTTTAGAGGGGTTAATTCATAAAACAATTTTTCGTTGTCATCTTTTAATTCTAATGATACTAAATGCATAAAATGCCCATCAGTCTTTTTTCTTTTTTCAAGTTTGACTTTAAAACTACATAACGACATCGGAAACAAGTCATTTACGTAGAAATACATCTGGGAGATTGGGAGATCTGTGTTATATAGTGTAAAAAGGCCTATTTCATCGATTTCTTTAATTGTCTTCTTAAATACCGAAGGCTTAATCACAGAAACTCCAAAAATTTTCGTTTTTTCATGGTCTTCTAGTTTGACATATTTTTCGCAGATTCTTACATCAATTATATTGTGATGAGATTTGAGGATCTGTTTTAATCTCTTAAAATCTTTGCCAGCATGGCGCTTTGGTACTGCAAAAAACTCAGGATAGAACTCATGATAAATCTTTAAAATCTTTTGCTCTTTAACAGTTTTTACCCAAAGAATAATTCCATTGCTATAAGTAGAGGCATCCAAAAGCCAACCATCAAATTTTCCTTGGCAATCCAATTTAGTCCTTTCCTTCAATAATTTCTTCTAATTCTTCAAGCCTTTTTTCTAATCTTTCAATCTTTTTTTCCTGTTCGATAGCAAATGCGATGAATAAGACTTCTGATAGCATTGGACGCGCACTTAGGCTGCCAGCATCGGCATGTATTCGCGCATAGTTCATTAACTTATGAAATATTTTTTGCTCGTCGGGCCTTAATCCTCTTCTAAAATCTTTCCAGCTTTCGATTTCGTGCTCCAATGCAGGTCTGAAAGAAGGCACTGTCCTACCCATAATGATAACCAAGAGAAGTAATTCATTGCAGAATTTAAAAGAAAATACAATGGCAATTTTTCGATTTTGTTCTCACAAATCTTTTAAAAAGCACGACTCAAATTAGCTAAAATTTTTTATTTCCTTTAATTTAAATATTATATGTTTATTTGTCTTGAAAACTTAGCCAAAAGCGAAATAGTTGAAGAGAAACTGTTTTTGATTCCTCAACCTCGTTATACTAAAATAAGAAATTTTCAAAAATTAAAAATCACAGAAAATTCCAAGATACTCACAGATTTACAATCAGATGACTCTTTCATTATTGAACAATTTCAGAATAGTTTAAAGAGCTACGGATTAGAAAGTGGTTTGGAAATTCATGAAGTTTCTGACATTAATGATTTTCCAAATTTAAAAGAAATATTGGACAAGAAAAGTACATATTTTCCAGATGGTCTTTTTACTAAAATAAAAAGAGAGCAAAATTTCATTGATCAAGGCTATATTTTAATCTCTAAAGAATCTAAAACCTTAATAGAAGCTAGTTCTTCTCAAGGGATATTTTATGCAATCCAAACTTTAATCCAAATATTAAACTCAAGTCAAGATAAATTATCATTAAATGAAATAAGTATATTAGATTTTCCTGCTTTAAAAATCAGGGGTATATCGGATGACATTTCAAGAGGTCAAGCAGCTACAGTTGAAAATTTGAAGAAATTCATAAAAGAGTTAAGTCATTTTAAAATCAACCAATATTATTTAGTTTATATGCAAGATATGTTCAGATATACTAAATATCCCGAAATTGGAGAAAATAGGGGCTCTTATTCAAAAGAAGAAATAATAGAATTACATAACTATGCAAAAAAACACTTCATTGAATTGATTCCAATTTTTCAAACTGTTGGTCATTGGGAAAATATATTATCTCACCCAGATTATTGGAAATATGGAGAATTTCCTGGCTCAAATAGTTTAAATCTCGCAAACGAAGAAATTTATGAATTATTAGATGAGATGGTTAGTCAGCTTAGTAAAGGCTTTAAATCAGATTATTTTCATATTGGTGCAGATGAGAGTTGGGATGTCGGTAAAGTAGCTTCTAGAAATTATATTGATGAGATAGGTATAGGGAAGGCTTATCTCAACCATTATAGAAGGGTATATGATATTGTGAAAAAACATGGCTACAAAAAAGTAATCATTTACCATGATATTCTCTATAAATATGAAGAAGTTCTTGAAGGTTTACCTAAAGATATAATAATAATGTATTGGAAATATAGACCTCAAAAAGATTACCCAATTTTAACAAAGTTGAAGCAATTTGGTTTTCCTGTTATTGTAAGTCCCTCAATTAATGATTACAATCGAATTTTTCCCTCAATTGGCAAATATGAAAAAAATATTACAAATTTAGTTAAATTTGGCTATCAAAAGGGAGCTATTGGAGAAGTAACTTCAAGTTGGGGAGATTATAGAAATAAAGAAATTCGAGAAAATCGATTTTATGGATTTATATTTTCAGCTATGGTTGGATGGGATCCTCTAAGAGAAATAAATTCTTTCTTTTTTTGGAAAGCCTTATTTCTTCATTTTTTTGGGGTTGATAATTCCACTTTAGTGCATATTTTTGGTACTCTTCGTAAAATTCAAGATAAGAATTTATTACACACACGACCTACTTCATATTACAATCATTTCTTTGCGCATCCATATGCTAAGAATAGTAAAAGATATCGAAAGAATATAAAAGTAAAAGGTTTCAATAACCTTATTCCTGAAATGGATAAACTGATAAAAAATTGTAAAGAATTAGAGAAAATTGTCTCGAAGAATAAAATAAATATTAGAAATCTTGCCTTTGTCGCAAATCATATAAGATTCTATTGTAAAAAAAGGATGAATTCAAAATTTCTAATTAAATTTTTCTCTCAAAGAGAAAATTTAAAATTAATGAAAATTAAAGAAATTGAAGGAATAAGAGACGATTTGCATTCTCTTCTTGATGAGTATGAATTCCTATGGTTAAGTTGTGCAAAGAAAGAAGGATTTGACTCAATTAAAATTCAATTTCTTTGGTTAAACAAATTCTATAATGATAAAATTGAACAACTCAACAATAACATTAAATGGGAAGATCCCAATATCAATAGTGAGTTAATCTATTTAGATTCTAATCAATTGCATAAAATTCATACTACTTTCTATCGAAAAATCATTATTATTGAGGGAAAAATAGAAAAAGCATTTTTACAAGTTATTGGTGGAACTTTTGCTAAAACTTATGTAAATGATAATTATGTAGGATATACAATTACTCGGAGTTCCCTTAATTATGTAATTCTACAAAATAATATCCAGATTTTTGATATTAAGGAATTTCTCAAACCAGGAGATAATAAGATTACAATTGAAAATACAGATTTCATTGGTGGTGTTGGCCCAATAAATATATATGGTGAAATTGAATTAGCCACTAAAGATTCGATAAAAATAACAACAGATAAATCATGGTTAGCAACAAGAGAGTTTGATAAAAATTGGAGTAATGTTAAAAGTTTTGGGAGCCCGCCTAAAGCAACAGGAAGTTTATGTTATCCAGATTTCGAGAATTCAATACATTCAAAGGACACTACTTCAGTAGCATCCTTAAATACAATTATGAGTAGAAAATCCAAAAGACAATTTTGGTTATTAAAATTAGTATTTTACTTGTTTTATAGGTTTGATATCTTAGAGTAAAAACTTTAAATTTACTGATTTTTGATATTTAAAATCCCATACAAGAAAATAATAAGAGTAAAATTTAATTTTAATATCTATCTAAACTCATTAAAACAAAATAATGGTTATCTTAGATGTCAGAAGATTTGAAAATATGGCATGCTCCTTGTGGAATTTATTGTAAGAGATGCCCAGGTGTGCAAACTTTTGGATGTACAGGATGTCGGGATAAGAAAGGGCAAATTCTTAAGTTTCCTGTATGTAAAACTTATGAATGTGTTACAGGTAAAGGACACGAATTTTGCTATCAATGTAGTAATTTTCCTTGTGAAATGCTACAACCTATTGTGAACTTTGAGATTTTTACTCCGCACAATTCTAAAGTCTATAATTCAGTTATGATACAAAAATTAGGGTTAGAGGAATGGGATAAAATCTGTGAAGAAAAATCTACTTTCTATTACCAAGGAAAGAAAGTACAATATGGAGGAGACCCTCTTACCTTAAAAGAAAAGGATCCTAATATGTACAAAAAGAAGGAAAATTAAAAATAGATCAGCTAGTTTTGTTGAAAATATAATTAATTTACCAAAGTTCTAATCTATAGTACGTGGCGATTATTTTAGAAATTAATTTTCTGATATCAAAAAGTCTACTCCACTTTCCTTTTCGCTTTTTCCTCAGCCTTATCAGCTTTTATCTCTAATTTCTCGGCTGCCTTCTTAGCCTTATCAGCTTCTTTACCCACAGCCTTCTCAATTTTTATCTCGGCTTTCTCAACTTTTTGGGCTTCCAAAAATACCGCCCTAGTTTCTTTAGTTTCCCTCATTTTTTCCCTTTCATATTTTGCATAATCCTCTTTTGTTGCCTTCCTCAAAGTCTTCGTTCCACATATTTCACAATATTCTGTTTCTGTATGAGCAAATTCTCCACATTGTTCGCAAATAAATTGGAATGTTTTTTTAAAAGTTTTAATATCCAAATTACTCACATCTATTAAAATTCTTTTGCTATATAATATTGTCGTATTTCGCATTACATAAAAGCTATTCTCATTTATATCTTATACTATTTTAGATCCTCTTACATTAGAAGATAAAGATCCCAATATATACAAAAAGAAGGAGTAGTAGAGGTAAGAAAAGTTAAAATTTATATTTTATTTTCTTTAATACTTCTCTTATTTCAAAAGGATCTTATCTGTTTTTCCTATTATAAAATTATAAATAGCCAGATTTTCATATTAGCAGAAGAATTAGAAAAAGGTGGATTATCTAATTTTGAGCTAAAAGAGAAAAGATATATTATTATGAAACAGCATGGAATATCTTTTATCGTAAATTCTCCGAAAAAGACTAAAGAGAAAAAGGTTAAAGAAGAAATTGAAATAATTGTAAGCAAATTCTTTAATTTATATCCAAAAGAGACGCTTAATAATTGGGATAATGATGTAAGTATTTTTTCAGAATTCGAAAATCAAATTAAAGGTAGTTTGCAGGATACTATAGATAAATTTGAAAAAGCTTTTTGGTAATATACTTAAAACCAACAGTCTATAGTAGCATTTTTTAAAGGAACCTTTTTCTTAGATGTACGTGGTTTCCATTTCAACAATCGGTTCTCTGGGAGATAAGGATGCTGAACGAGTGTGTATTCCACATACCGTTCATCATCATTTATCATCAAAAGTACACTCCCAAAGTGTGAAAGAATTTTTCCCCCTTTCGGCCTAAAAAGAGAATTTTCGTGCAAAGGTGCCGTTATAATAATAAGGG
>Ga0209427_10005260_pt1 | contig 14845 bp, 10 predicted proteins | sample DeeMarSWOR136_30_FD_187465 | JGI IMG/M metagenome (GOLD analysis project Ga0209427, IMG submission 187465) | Marine sediment microbial communities from White Oak River estuary, North Carolina - WOR-1-36_30 (SPAdes) (version 2) | ecosystem: Environmental > Aquatic > Marine > Intertidal zone >...
AGATTCCAGTCGACCTCGGCCTTTATTCTCTTCAGTTCTCCTTCCTCTTCCAGCTTTGCAACGAATTCCCTTAAGTCCCTGTATGCCATCTATTTCCTCCTCCCTTATTATTGTTAAGGTCGCCTTAGACGGTTGTGCTGTTATCTGTGGCACCAGCTTCGCCTATTCTCGCCATCAAAGCACCTGGTATTAATGCCTCCCTCTACGATGCTTTTTATTGAGGTCTTCTATACCGAGAGAGCTCAAAATTAAACCCCGTCCCAAAACCACAAGAAGAGCAAATGTAATAAGAACTAACGCCCATGAGGCTAAAAAGGATTATAATTGATTTCCAGCGTCTTGCGATGTACCTCCGTTGGATTTCAGAGTAATCACGTTCTATTACTTCTTGGATATCCGGATTCCCCACAAAAGAAAACTCACGCATTTCAGTAATAGGTCTAGTCTACGAATTATCAATTTCTACTTTTACCCTAGCCATTGCCATAGTGAGATAGGAACGAATAGCTGAAATTTTATAATAATTACCATCTGGTTCAGAATAGCTACTGAGATCAAACTATCTGAGTGGAGGCAAAACTCCTAGGAAATTTTTTCCAATTCGGCCAATCTCACTTTAAGTGCGCGCACGGGAGACCTGTCAATATAGACTGATTTGGTCGCCTCTTCTTCAAAAATCTACTGCTGTCACCTTAGGTTGTGATGGTAATCCCTTAGTTTTCTTAGTTCCTCCGGGTTCATGTTGTCTCCAAATGGGATCAAATATCTCGTGAGAGCTAAACACAAAACCCAACCTCTCCTGGTGAGAAATTGGGTCTTATAAATCGTTCCATGTCGCCCTCACAATTTAAGCGTGAATATTGACTGCCAAATCTTAGCAACAATTATTGGAAATCAGTAGATTTGTCAATATCTAAGGCGGCTTACTTGAGGTTTCATTCAGGTTTTGAAATTGGCTTTCCACAGTAGGATCACTTTCAATCGCTCTGCTCTAATTCGTCTGCAAAACAAACTCCACCGCATTGCTCATTCTCGCACCCTTTTAATGTCGCGATTTCCCGCTTTTCACCTCGATCATTTTCCAGTGCTCCTTCAGATTTGACTTACAAAAAGAAAGCCCCCGAATCTCAATCTTACCCAGGAGAATCCTAATAAGGGAGAGACTCAGGGGCCTAGAGAAGATAGGGCCAAAGCATCCCTATGGTAGATCGTATATGGGAGCGCTTCTAGTGAGTCAATCGAGGGATGTCTGATTTGGAGGTTCTAGATCACTAATTTTCAGCTAAAGGATTAGCGATATTGTTAATCCGTTCAATATTATGTGAAAAAATGTGGTGCCTGGGGCCGGGATCGAACCGGCACGATACATCGTATCGAGGGATTTTAAGTCCCTTGCGTCTACCCATTCCGCCACCCAGGCAAGATCTCAGCACCGCGTCACTCCCTCCGGGGTGTAAGCCCTCCAGGCCGGAAGCCGCAACCGGATTACTGGAAGAATGGAGTAATGGATTATTGGGAGCGTTAAGCTTTTTGTTATTATTTTTTAATGTGCTGAGGAACTTGTGTCAAGGTGATATTCCTTCTCCCCTAACCCCTCCTGCCTGAGGCTGTGTCACATGTCGTCATCCCGGCCAAATACCGCGGAGCGGGATGCGCGCCGGGATCCAGAATGATTCGATATTCCGCTAGCTTCCTGGATTCCGGGTCTCGCGCAGGATCGTCCTGCTCGCCCGGAATGACGTTTTCGTCGAATTGCGACTCAGGGGAAGTGGGCGGTTGTTGAAATCTTGGGAGATGTTAGCGCAGGTAGATGGGATTTGAGAAAATCCAGGGTCGCCACCCAAAAGGGAAAACATAGCGGTAAACCTCGATACGATAGACCCCTCGCTTTTGGGCCCTGTAAACCGCCTCCCGACCTCGCCACTTCTTTTCCAGCTTTCCATCCCTCAAGAGTCTAATTTCTCCATCATGGGGCAAACTCACCACAAAATCGCCAGCTTGAAAAGGAGCTTCCTCTCCCATAACCAGGTCTAATCCTACATCGGCATGGAAAGAGAAGCGGAATCCCTTAGCAGAGCAGATTTTCTCATGAGCGATGTATAATCGTCCCTCCCGCATGGCCCCATAAACTTCCTCCTTCGCCTTTTTGAAGTCTTTTGACATCTTATTGTCGAGAAGTATATGGATGCTAACCGTCCTTAGTAGATGGTCATATGAGAGGGGTTTGAAGTTGATCAAGGCGTATCTGAAGATAGATCCATGGGCGTCTGATCCTCCAACCGCCACCATCCTTCTATGAAGACAAAGATCATCCCAGAAAGCAAGGGTCTTCTGGCTCGGAGGTTTTAGGCTGAGGCTTTTGAAAGTGAGCAAGAACAAACCATGAAGCGCAGACTTAACCCGTTCTTTCCAGCGGGAGGTGTAATTCCATATACAAATGCCCGTATATCCTTCAACCGAAAGATCGTTCCATGTGTAGGCCATTGACTTCTCGCTGAAAGGCATACCTTTCTCAAAGGGGTGGGCCAGGTAACCGAATCCATCCTGCTCATTAACCCGATCAATGACCTCCTGGGGACCCAGGCCCTGGCCCTTGATCATCTCTTTCAAGTCATAAGCCAAATAATGGTGATAGCGCCCCCCTATTTCCAAGCCAATGAGAACCAGGACATCCTCATAGAAGCCCTCCTCTTCCAGATGCAAGGAATCAGTCAGGTAATCATGGTCATTGATACAGACAAAATCTAGATTAGCATTTGCGGCTGAACGGGCTATCTGCGAGATGTTGCCGCCGCCGTCAGAGTAAAGGGAGTGAATGTGCAGATTTCCAACGTATTCAAAATGAGACATAGGCAAAGCTTGGAATGATGGAATATTGGCCCGCCCGCCTCGCCTGAAGGCGGAGCCGATGGTGGGCAGGCAGGATCAAGCATCCAGAATCAAGTTTTATTCGTATTGGCTGAGTGCTGCTAACCCCATCTTCATGGGCTTGTAAACCGTCAATATACCGATAAACAAGACGGCTGCAAAAGAAGGGATGATAAAAAGCCACTGCAGTCCCGTGAGGCTCACCCCCTTCACGTTGGCCATGAATATGACATAGACAGGTCCTGCTTCAAGGACGATAATTAAGGCTATGAATAGGACACTCACAATCATGTACATGACGCCCCCAAAGCCCGTGGCCACCTGTGCGATATTCTCAAATTTAAAATTGGGATAGAGGGCTCCGAACCCAATCCCAAGGGCCACAATGCCAAAAATGGCCAGAAACATGGTCACTGAAGAAAGGATCATCATAAAAGGGGTCACATTTAGGAGATAGTTGGTGAATATAATGAGTACCTCCCCTAGGATAAGCATGGGCAGGATGTAGAAGGCATATTTTCCCCAAAGGAATCTTTTAATGGGCAGGGGGGAGGAACGTATAATCCAGAAGGCCCCTCCTTCAGAACTGACAGCGGGAAATATGAAACGGACCGAGACGGCCGAAAGCACGAAACCTGCAAGACCCATATTCAGAAAAGCAATTTCATTCTGAAGGAATTCGAGACGTATGGGACTCCGATCCAGTGGCAGGACACTGAAGTTATAGAGATAGACAACGACAAGAGCGCCCAGCAAAAGCAGTTGAGACCACTGGGTATTATCCCGAAAAAATGTGCGGATGTCTTTGTTCATAATCGAGGCCAGATCACGCCCCATCGGCATTGTAAAGAATTTCATGAGCAAATTTAGGGCGGTGCTCCCACCTCTTCTTCTCTTCTTGCCTTCTTGTGATTTGGAAAAACCCTCGAAATAGATGGCCCCTGCGACCCATATGTTAATAACAACCAGGAAGGCCGCTGTAGACCAGACAAACAAGGGACCAAAAAGGGAACTCTTGCTACTAGAACCGCTCAAATAACCCCACAAAGTCTCCGTAACCCAGTGGGTGGGTAAATAGGGGGAATCTGGGGTCTTTAGGGCGCCTAGATATTGCATGACACTGAAAAAGGCATCCGGATCCACCAGTCTTTCAGGTCTCAGAAATCGGAACATCAAATAAAGGCCAGCCAACAAAAATATGACAAGGAGCATGACGATGTCCCTTGTCCTCCTTGCAGGGAAGATGTGGACGATGATCATGGTAAAAAGAATACCGATTCCCGCCGCGATAATGGCTATGGCCAAACCCATGTGCAAGACTGCGAAATAATAGCCTACGCCTGGGCGATAGACATAGGCGTAGGCCATCATGACAGGGAGGCCAAAAATGATGACCATCCAGGAGCTGTCAACAAGGGTGTACACAGAGCGACTAAGAAAAAGTGCTTCAAGAGGGGCCGGCATGGAGTGACAGAGTTGCAGGTCGTTGGAGAGATAGAGGTTTGAAAGGGCCGTTATGATGTGGCTGAAGATCAGCAGTGAAAAGAATGTCAAGAGGACCATTGAAAGAAGATGGTGGGCCAGCAGATCCCCTATCACCTCAACAGATTGAAAATAGATGAGCACGCGGCACGAGAGGACAAACATCCCTGCCCAGAAACAGAGCCCAACGAAGGCCATAACAAAGGCCCTCTTTCGTGCTCGAGAAGCAGATCTGGCGAGGCCGTTTCTAAAACCAATAATTCTTGGGCTAAGAAGAAGATAGAGATTTCTCACGAGTAACCGTCCCACCCTCTGTGAGTTTCAAAAAGATGTTCTCCAGATTGCCATCTACACCCGCCTGCCTTTTTAAGTCCTCCGCCGTTCCTGTAGCGATAATCTTTCCCGCCTGTATGATGGCAATTTCCTCACAGACTTCTTGGGCGACTTCGAGGGAGTGAGTGGACATAAAGATGGTTCTGCCTTTTTGCGCCTGTTTTCTAAATATGTCTTTCACAAGTCTCGCGGCCTTGGGGTCGAGGCCCACCATGGGTTCGTCAACCACGATGACCTTGGGGTCGTGAAGCAGCGCAGCACACATGATCAGCCTTTGCTTCATGCCATGAGAGAAACTCTCCACAAGTTCATCACTCCAATGGCTCAATTCAAAAAGCGAAAGTAGTTCGCTGATGTGACCATTAAAAGATTGAGGGTGATTCAGACCATATAGCCCGGCTATAAACTGAAGGAATTCCCGGCCGGTCAGCTTTTCATAGACAAAAGGCTGATCAGGCACAAATCCGATGCGCCGCTTTGCCTCGGATGGATCTTTGGCTATATCTATGCCATCTATGAGGACTTGTCCCGTGGTCGGTTTCAAAACGCCGGCCATCATCTTGATGGTGGTGGTTTTGCCTGCACCGTTTGGGCCCAGAAATCCGAATACGACCCCTTTTCTGATCTGCAGGTTGAGGTTATCAACAGCCTTAAATCCCCTGTAAAATTTGGTTAAATTGTTCAAATTAATCATATCGATAATCCAATACCTTCAATTTTAGTTTGCCTATCAAGCCTGCAATTTCTGCCTGTTTTTCAAGGTTTCCTTCCACAAGCTTAATATGGGTTGCATCAACGGGCATTTGATTGAGCGTGGCGTCTATGGAAACCCATTTCCCCACATAGGCTTCTGTCCAAGCATGATAGAAGAATTTTTCTCGGGTGTAGACCAGTCCAATGCTAAGCCTAGCGGGAATCCCTGATGCCCTAAGCAGAGCAGTCAACAGCGTGGCGTGCTCATTGCAGTCCCCGACCCTGGTTTCTAAGACCTCCAAAGCGCTAGGCACACTGACTACGGGCCTTTTCTCCAGATTATGATAAACCCAGGTAGAGAGCCTTCTACTTATCAACAAGGGGTTTTTCTCGCTTCCGCAGATTCTTTCCGCTCTTTCTATGATCTCCTTTTCATCGCTTTCAATATTAAATTCCGGTTTCAGGAAAGGCTTCATCCCGTCCCCATCGTCAGGGTACGGCACTGAATAAGAGGCACGAGAAGGCATGTCCTCTCTGGATATCACCATGACCCCTTCATGAAAGCGCTGTCGGTCACCCGTCAACACATGTGGGTCAAGAAGGGCATTGTCAATGCCCTCTACGTGTAGTTTGAGATAATTAACCCTGGAGGGATCAGGCAACCTTCTCTCTACGCTGATAGAGGCCGCGTCATAAAAATCGACTTCCCCTTGCCCATCCATATCCAAGGGAGCCGCCGCCGCGCTGGACTTGACAATGGTAAATCCCATGAACCCTTTCTCTTTCAGGGTTATGCCTTTCTCGTCTATCCAAGAAGTGAGCAGCTTGCCCCACATTTCGGTTTCTAATCGAAAGGCGTTGTATTTTATCCTGTTAATGGTGATGGGTTCTCTGGCCACCACTTTTACTATCGCTACCTTCAGGGCGGTCGTGGAAGGATCAAAGATGGGCACCTTGAATTCCTCTCCCACCCTGATTTTTCTGGACCTCAAAAAATAGCCTAAGCAGGCTCCCATCATGGGTGGATCTGAAAGTCTAATCCTCTGCGTCCTTTTGGCTTTCCCTCTTGCAGTCTCTAGAAGAAGATCGTTACCCTCCACCATTCCTGATAAATTAAATCTGACAACGCCAGAACTCATACTAAAATTAAAACTCTTTAACAGGAAATTACCATCGACCCGGCACTGCGTGGCCGTGTACACGCCACTGGCCAAGCCCATAAGTTTTAGTCTTAAAAAAACCTCCTCTTGCACTAAATAACCCCCATCGAAGGGCTTGATGAGGCTCACGGTGTATCCCACTTTTTTATCCTTGAGATAGATCTCTTTCCACTCACGTTGGGGAGAATCGAGGGTACCCACCGCGTGCTTAGAGGCCGTAGATGTTGCCTCTGCCTTGAAGTGGAGCTTTTTCACAAGCAAACCCATCATGACCAACCAGAGGGACACGACGGCTATACCGAATAGATTAAATAGGCGCTTCATTTTTTTTCGCCTTGCCATATCAATGCACCCGATCCATTTTTCTCATGAATCAATGGCCTCTAAAATGAAAGCCGGCTTACGAGTAAATGCCAGAATGCCCCGTCCCGGGAGCCCTGAATACCGGATATGGGGGCGCTAAGGATTAGCTGACGGAACCCTTTACGGCCTCCGGCTCGGAGAGCCTACGCCTCGGAGAGCGGGGAGTTTCACTTATATAATTTTCGCTTATTTTGGCTAAATTATCAAGATGAAGGAAAATGAAGGGAGAAATAAGGAAGGGCGTACAGGCTTAAAATTGATATCCGATGTTTTTCAATAACTGTCGGGCGTTAGATAATAAAGCGGATAGTGAATCGGGCTTTAGCCCTGAGCCTTGAACCACCTTGCTTGCAAATTCTTCTGTCATGAAATCCCTTGGGGCATGGGCATCAGAATTCAAAATGAGTTTCGCCCCAACCTCGTTTGCCAACCTGGCCACATGGCCATTCGTGAAGCTGTGCCCTGCCCTTGCAGAAATCTCCAAAAAGATTTCCCTCTCGGCTGCCATCCTCACCTCTTCTACCGTTACCAGGCCGGGATGGGCAATAATATCTGCCGCCGCCTCAAGACCAGCCCTGTTTGTGCCCGGAGCCACGGGCTCTACGATGGTTTCACCGTGAATCACAACTAACTTGGCTCCCAGCTCTCTAGATCTCTTCACATTCTGGGCAATAAGATCTGGTGGGATGTGGGTAAGTTCTATACCGGGTATGACCTTCACGGATTGCGACTGGTTGAGTTCCTCAGCCGCCTTAACGATTCTAGGAATGGTGAAGTCGAGGAGGGAGGCGTCGGCGTGATCCGTGATGGCCACTGCAGAATATCCTAAAAATTCAAGTCGCCTCACTAACTCCGCCGGGATTAATACACCATCACTAAACAGGGTATGTGTATGCAAATCGATCAAAATGGGAACCTCTGTTTTAAAAAAAAGGAGCCTACAGAATCTTGCGAGTGTTTCTCGTTCCAAGGCTCCAATGGCCAACGTCCGTTGTTTTTGGTCCGTTGTGAGTGGGCTTCCTTAGCGTGACATCTGAACAACGGACTATGGTCAACTCACATATGTTACATTTTATATTTTCCAAAATCTTCTGGATTTAGCTTTTCCAGAATGTCTTGCCACTTCTTTCCCTGATCCGATGTATCTTCAGCCTCAGCAGTTAGATCAATTTGTTTAGACTTGCTGATGACCTCTTCTGCCACAAAGATGGGCGCCTTCATCCTGAGGGAGAGGGCGAGTGCATCGCTTGGTCTGGCATCTATGGAAATCTCTTTATCCCCATGGGTCATGTGGATCAACGCATAATAGGTATTGTTCCTGAGGTCACAAACCTCCACCTTGTTCACCTCAACGTCCATCTTATCCATGATACTCTTGAGGAGATCGTGTGTCATGGGTCGGGAAAATTTAATACCCTCCAATTCACTGGCAATAGCAGTAGCCTCAAGCAACCCTATCCAAATGGGCAGAGTCCTTTCGCCATCCGTCTCCTTCAAGATCACGATGGGACTATTGGTCAGGGGGTCAACGGTTAATCCGGATACGACCATGGGTCTGAACATGACATCCTCCCTCGATATGATGAGTGGAACTGAAGCGTTATTCTTAAACATACAATTTCTTTTGTCAACACAACTTTAAAATACCCTCATTCGAGCCCCTGCCCTCGCGGGGACAAACGCCGGCGGGAGTTGACGCTTTTTCAAAAGATTTCGTAATTCATAGATTATCGCTCCCCTATCCCGGTGGGGGACAGGATTGAGTGCGCCCGATCCTGTATTTTTTTGTTCAATTCCCTTCCTATTTGAGACATAATTTAGGCCAGAATTTGCGCGTGGCGAAGTCAAATGGCTTACCCACTAAGAATTTGATTCCTCAGGGATTTCTTTTTTTTGACTCCCGCCCAGAAGTGTTGCCGGAGGTCATATATAATGGAGAAGACGATTTTATAACTTGATTTAAGGGCTTGATCTGATTAATTATCCCTTATGCCCATTCTAATATGGTAAGCATTCATGGATAATGCCAAGAGTAAAACCCGCTATCCCTATGTCCTTGATCATAAGCCGGGATTCTTTCTGAGTTGGTTTCTCTACAGGCTTTTCAAGAGAGTCAGTATTGACGAAAACATGAAAGAAGACCTGAGGCTGATGCAGAAAGAGGGAACTGTGGTTTATGCGATCAAGTATAGAGGGCGCTTGGACTATCTTCTGTATCACTACAACTTCCGAAGGAGACGGATACCCTACCCAAAGATAGCCTTTGACCTTAACATATCCATGTTATTGCCATTTACCCACTTTTTGAAAGTCGCCTTTTCGCAACTCTCATCCCTCATCCGACACGGTCATCTACCCGATCCCTACACATCAGGGTTTTTCAGCGAGGCCATTCAAGACAGGACACCTTCGCTCATCTTTCTCGTCGATCCGAAGGGTTTTGCGAGACATTTTGTCCATGCGCAACAGGACCACATCCATTTTCTCCTGGAAACGCAGAAGCAGATGGATCGGCCCATTTTTATTGTCCCTCAACTTGTCCTCTATAAGAAAACCCCGGAAAAGGACTATACCAGCCTGAGGAACCTTTTTTTTGGGTTCAAGGATAAGCCGGGCGCCATTAGAAAAACAGTCCTATTCTTTCGGCACAATCGCCGGGCATTTATCGATTTTGGCCGTCCCCTGAACCTGAAGGCCTATCTAGAAGATCAGCCCTATGCCAGACCACTGCATGATATGTCCTTGGAGATCAGACAAATGCTCATAGAGAGCATTGATAGACAGAAGCGGATCATTTTGGGACCTATCATGAAATCCAGACAGCAGATCAAAGAGATCGTGCTCATGGATGAGGGGGTCAGGCAGAAGATCGAAAAGATGGCCCATGGAAATCCGAAACGCTTGAGACGAGAAAGAAAGAAAGCTGGAGAGTATTTTGACGAGATTGCCGCAGATTTTAACATGACATACGTTCTATCTGTTCGAAAAGCTTTGAACTGGGTCTGGAAGAAGATCTTTGAGGGCGTGGATGTGGATATGACCGGCCTGGCTAGGGTCAGGGAATGGGCACGCAGGGGCCCTGTCATCTATGTCCCGTCCCACAAAAGCCACATCGATTATCTCATCCTCACTCAAGTGCTTCACGATCATCACATGCACATCCCCAGGATCGCGGCAGGAAAAAACCTGGCCTTTTGGCCCATGGGATACATTTTCAGAAAATGTGGAGCATTCTTCATCCGCCGCTCTTTTACGGGAGCGAGGCTCTACTCGGAGGTATTCGTCAGGTACATCAAGGCACTCCTTGAGGAGGGGCATCCCATTGAGTTCTTTATCGAGGGTGGCAGAAGCCGCAATGGCAAACTGGTTCTGCCCAAAACGGGTTTCCTCTCCATTCTACTTAAGGCCTATGAGGAAGGTTTTTGTGATGATCTGATCTTTGTCCCCATTTCCATAATCTACGATAGAATTATCGAGGAAAAATCCTATCTCAAAGAGATCGGTGGCGACGAAAAGAAACAAGAGAGTCTCCAGCAGCTCATCACCGCCAGACGTTTTTTAAAGAGAAGGTATGGAAAGATCTATATACGGTTCAATCATCCCTTTTCATTAAAAGAATACCTCCCTTACGGGCAAGAAGCGGACAAGGAATCCCACCTCAAGTTGGCCTACCATTTGATCCAGTCCATCAATGCGGTCTCACTGGTTACGCCGCTCTCTCTTGTGGCCACCGCCATTTTAGCCAATCATCCACGGGGATTTCTTCTCTCTGAGCTTTTTGACACAGTAAAAAGCCTCATGGACTTTCTGAAAGCCTCTGAGGCCCCTATGGCGGATACGCTGGCTGATCCAGAAAATGCCGTGCAAGAGACCCTTTCCCTTTTGATGGGTTGGAAGATCGTGGAACTGTTAGAGGGAGCAGAGAGAGAGGAAGATACCTTTTATTACGTAGAGGAAGAGAAAAAACTAGAGTTGGAGTACTACAAAAACAGCATTATTCACTTTTTTATACCCCATTCTTTCGTGGCCATATCACTTTTGACGGGGCCCGAAGAGGTGAAGACATTAGAGTCCATCCTTGTAGATTATGCCTTCCTGAGGGGGCTTTTGGGGAGCGAGTTTGTTTTTGATGGGGATGAGCAATTAGAGGAAAAGGTGATATCTCTTACTGAATATTTTTTGGCTTCAAGGTTTCTGACGCCCTCTGAGGGGACCTTGGGATACAAAATCACGAAGCTTGGATTTGACAAACTCCCCATATGGGCGGCTTTAACCAAGACTTTCCTCGAATCCTACTGGATTGCGGTCAAAGCCCTAGGCCAGCGGCAAACCAAAGGAGGAAAGGGAGGGGACTTAAGGAATATGGAATACCTGGGAAAGCGATTCCACAAGTTGGGCCTCGTGGATCACATTGGGGCCCTCTCTCGGCTCAACTACAAAAATGCCACGAGCTTTATTCAAGAAAACATCATGAAGGCCGTGAATGGTTCAAGTGAGGATCCTTCGCTTACCCTTGAAAGACTCTCCCAACTCGGCCAGAGACTCTACGAATTATCTAATTACAGATCCTAAGGAATTGGGATTTAGCGAGTTCGAAAATCTAGTTGATAAAGCTAGGACAGGCTCACAAGCAGCGAGATTGCCACGCCCTACGGGCTCGCAATGACCATGTAAATACCCGCCACCCAGGTCCCTGGATAAAGCTCCTTAAATCCAAAATCTAAAATCGGCAATCAAAAATCGATTACACGATAGTAAAGTCCGCCTCTTTTAGTTTGGCGTGGGCTGCCGCCAGCCTTGCTATGGGGACTCTGGGTGGAGAACAGGAGACATAGCTTAGATTCACATGGTGACAGAAACGAATGGCGTCAGGATGCCCTCCTTGCTCTCCGCAGATCCCGATCTTCATATCTGGTCTCGTCTTTCTGGCCCACTCTATGGTAATCATCATCAAACGCCCCACGCCTTTGATATCCAAAATCTCGAAGGGATTGTGCTGCAGTATGCCGCGTTCGTTATAGAGGGGGAGAAACTTGTTTTCCGCATCCTCCCTGGAAAATGAAAAGGTGGACTGTGTGAGATCATTGGTCCCAAAGGACATGAATTCGGCCAATTCAGCGATCCGACCGGCACGCATACAGGCCCTTACCACCTCGATCATGGTTCCAAATTTGTAGGGGACCTTGGCTTTGAACTGCTTCTCCACCTCTTTGTGGATCTCGATCACATAGCCATGGACCCACTTCAATTCTTCAAGAGTGCACACCTGCGGGACCATGATTTCAGGGGCGACATGGATGCCTTCTTTAATGCACTCTGCGGCAGCCTCCAGGATGGCTTTGATCTGCATGGTGTAGATCTCTGGGTAGGTGATCCCCAGCCTCACCCCCCTGTGCCCCAGCATGGGATTGGTTTCTGAAAGGGCCCTCACCTTTTGAAGCATGGCCTCCTTGGATTCTATGAGAGTTTCTGCCAGGTGCCTGTCTTTCAGTTCCTCTAGACCCTGAGTAATCATTTCGAGATTGGCCGCATAACGCTTGTGGAGATCAGGATCCAGTAGTTTCAAGGTATCCGGCAGGTTGGCCATCCCACCCACGGTCTCCCTCAAATTGGTCAGGTGTTCAATTTCACCTACCAGTTCCTCTGCAGATGGCAAAAACTCATGAATCGGGGGGTCCAAGAGTCTTATAGTCACTGGATATCCGTCCATGATGCGCAAGATTTCTTTGAAATCCTCTCTCTGGAAAGGCAGGAGACGATCAAGCGTTTTTTCCCTCTCCTCCTTTGTCTCGGCCAAAATCATTTCCTGGACAATGGGGAGCCTCTCGGGTTGATTGAACATCCTTTCTGTTCGACAAAGCCCGATGCCCACAGCCCCGTACTTTCTTGCCTTGGCCACGGCATCAGGGGTGTCCGCATTGGCCATAACCTTCAACGTGCTGATATCGTCTGCCCACTCCAGCAAGACGAGCAAGTCTTCAACGAACTCTGGCTCTATGGTGGGAACAACACCCTGGTAAACATTCCCTGTGCTCCCATCGATAGTGATCAGGTCTCCTTCCCTCATAGTTACACCAGAAATCACAGCTTCCTTTGCCACGTGATTGATGACGATCGCCTCGCATCCAGAAACACAGGGCTTTCCCATACTCCTTGCCACAACGGCGGCGTGGGAGGTCTTTCCTCCCCGGCTGGTCAGGATGCCTTGAGATGCAAAAAAGCCATGAATATCGTCTGGTTTGGTCTCTTCTCTCACCAGGATGACCTTTTCACCCAGTTTTGCCTTGCTCTCCGCTCGGTCAGCATCAAATACCATATTTCCGGATGCAGCCCCAGGAGATGCGGGCAGGCCTTGTGCCAAGACCTGCACCTTTGCCTGGGGATCAAGTCGAGGGTGAAGAAGTTGAGCCAGCATATCAGGTTGAATTCTGAGGATGGCCTGCTGCTCTGTGATCAGCCCCTCGTTGACCATATCTATGGAGGTCTTGATAAAGGCGGAGGCGTTCATCTTGCCATTTCTGGTCTGAAGGCAATAGAGTCTCCCCTTTTCAACGGTGAACTCGAAGTCCTGGACCTCCCGGTAGTGGTCCTCCAGGGTGTGTCGCAGATCTTCCAGTTCCCGGTAGACCTTGGGCATATCTTTTCGCAGTTCCTTCACCGGTTTTGGCGTGCGTATCCCGGCCACCACGTCTTCACCCTGGGCATTGATCATATATTCTCCATAGAGGCGATTTTCACCTGTTGCCGGATTTCTGGTGAAGGCCACGCCGGTGGCACTATCCTCTCCCATATTGCCGAAAACCATGGTGCATATATTTACTGCTGTGCCGTTGGCCATGTCAGGGGTGATATGGAATTCTCTGCGATAGTCCACGGCGCGTTTTCCCATCCATGACTTGAAAACAGCCTCTATGGCCAGCTCCAGCTGCGTGAAAGGATCAAGGGGGAATGGTTCTCTATTCTTTTCCTCAACAAGTGCAAGGAATTTGGCGCATGCTTCTTTCAGGGCCTCGCTACCCAGATCCGTATCCACTTGTGCGTTGTATTTGGCCTTTATTTCAGCGAATATGTGATCAAAATCTTCATCCACCATGCCAAGGCCCACGGACCCGAAGAGCTGAATCAATCGCCGATAGGCATCGTAAACAAATCGCTCGTTATTTGTTAACTTGATGAGACCGCCCACTGTCTCTTCATTGAGCCCCAGGTTCAGGATGGTATCCATCATTCCTGGCATAGACATGGCCGCGCCTGAGCGCACAGAAACCAGCAAAGGCTGATCCGGATCTCCAAAGCCCTTTCCGGTCTTATTTTCTAGCTCCGCCATAGCCGCCCTTACCTGTTGCATCAAGCCTGGTTGAAGTCCCTTTTCTTTCTGGTCCAAATAGGCGAGACAGGCCTCCGTTGTAATGACAAAGCCAGGGGGCACGGGTAGGCCTATCTGGGTCATTTCACAGAGATTGGCCCCCTTCCCTCCCAAAAGCTTCTTGTTTTTCCCGTCCCCTTTATCAAAGGGGAACACATACGTTTTAGGTCCCATTTTGTCCTTCTCTGTCCTTTCTTTTCGTAAATTCAAACAAGTAGGCCAGGATGAGCATGATGGCTGCAAGCCCTAAGATTTTGTACAAGGACGCTCCTTGGAAAAAAAACCGGCCAAGGAGAAATGCCAGTATGATGGAGACGCCCAAACGAATGAGAAAAACGGTAAACGCACCCATAGGTATTTCTCTATGCAGCGAAGCTGGGAGAGAGCGAGAACCCGGTTGAGCGAATGCCCTGTTGCTTAACGCAAACCGATGCTGGATCCTGGATGCTGGATCCTGGATTTACTTGATAATACTGCTCTGTCCTTTTTTCACCTAGTATCCAGAAGCCTGTATCCGGCATCGCGTATTTTGTAATCAAAAACATGGAATTTCCCAAAAACTTAATTTAACTCTAAGATG
>Ga0209427_10005261_pt1 | contig 14844 bp, 13 predicted proteins | sample DeeMarSWOR136_30_FD_187465 | JGI IMG/M metagenome (GOLD analysis project Ga0209427, IMG submission 187465) | Marine sediment microbial communities from White Oak River estuary, North Carolina - WOR-1-36_30 (SPAdes) (version 2) | ecosystem: Environmental > Aquatic > Marine > Intertidal zone >...
ATCGCCACTCACAATCACGACCAGAAGTTTACCACTCAACGAACCACGCAGCCTCACTATGTTCGCAGTGATATTTAACTGAGGCCCGTGTATATTTAAATACGTGCTTAGTCGAGGACGCGCTAAGGGTTGAAGCCTAGAGCTAGCTAGCTGATGACCGCTAACTTCCCCAAATTCCCCCGTTTTGCAGGACATCAACCTCGCGAGTAACATTGAGTAGGTACGGTGAACAGGGACACTGTACCTCCTTTTTTATGCTTATCCTTAACACTGAGCTATGTTTTGTCTTGGGAAAAGAGGGTGTGGTAGAGGACGGCGTTGACCGCAAAGAGGCCAGCTCCAGAGAGAAAGGGCAGGGAGAGGCTAACGGCCTCAAACATGTAGCCCGCTAAGGTCGGAGCAAGGGTCCGAAGGCTCATACGGACGAAGTTACTGATGCCGATGGCCGTCGCTATCTCTGAAGGGGCGACGAGTCGGGTGGCAAAGGTTTGGCGGATGGGCATCGTGAAGAGGATGCCTGTGCGTAAGACGGTTAGCAGGACAATGGCTAACTCGTACCAACTGGTGAACGCAAACGCTGTGGCAAGGACCGCGGTGAGAACGCGAGAAACAATGATCGGGGTGATGTTTCCAAAGCGCTCCACGACGCGGGGGATGAGGAGATAGCTGAAGATGGAGAAGAAACGGGTCAAGGCGTAGATGGGTCCCAAGATATCGGATCCGATGTCAAAGCGTAGGAAGAAGTACAGGGGAAGAAGGGAGTCGATGAAGCCCCATCCCAGCCCACTCGTGGACCGCACCAGAGTAAAGCGACCAATCATTCCCCACGACGTGATATGAACGAGACTTGGCTTCGCGTTATGCGTGTCCGCCTCAGCCGGCTTCACCTCCTTTACTTGCACGACGATCAGAAGAGAGGCCAACGTGGTTACGGCGCTGGCCCAGAAGAGGAGGGAATGGGCGTCAACAACACTCAGACGTAGTGACTCTTGGAGATAGACAGGGAAGCCAGCCATGAGGGACCCAAGAGTGGCTGCAATCGAGTTGGTGATGGCAATGGTGGTGAAGACGGGGGCTCGCTTCTCACTCTTGACCTTATCGGTAATGTAGCCCGAGACGACGGGCTGCCCCGCGCCCACGCCTTCGCCGAGCGCGCCCACACCCTGTCCCAGAGCGAGAACCCAGAAATCGGTGCTAATGGCGAAAAGAATCATCCGTAGCACTGCGAAACAATTACCGAGCAAAAGGAAAGGCCTTCGACCAAATCGATCAGAGAGAAGACCAAAGGTGACGCTGTGGATAGCGCTCACAAACGTCGCTAGGGAGAGGAGGAGCCCAATCTCGATAGGGCTGAATCCGAGGAGGGCCAAGTAGATGGCGCGCACGACCTGAAAAAACCCCATAACTATACGTCGCAGGCCCAAAGAGAGCGTTAAGAGCCTTAGGTCTCGATCGAATCCCTCTAAAAGCTTCACGTGACAACCTCTTTCATGTTTGAAGAGAAGGAAATGTGGACCCTTCACTTCATTTGGGGTTTATCTGAAGTACAATAGGACGCCAACAGCGAATATAAAGAATTCGCCCGAAAAAGGGTGGATCGTGTGGTACAGCTTTACAACGCCGTCCGCTGCACAATCCAAGTCCGCGGATTAGGAAAGGCTGTTCCCTTCGAGGGCGAAGGGTAAGAACCACGCTAGTCAAGTCACGGTAGTTGCTACTATATGAGGATTCGGCTCTTCTCCAACGTATTAGTCACATCTTATTGATTGAAAGGTCTCGTGAGCTAGCTAAAATTCCCAAGACCCCGATAGAACCTTCAATATCCATTTGAGTGAAGACGACCTATGGAGTGGAAGAAATATATGGTTAGATCACTATGTACTGAGGTACTGGTCTGGAGGAAGGGAATAATATGATGAGAAACAAGGTGAAGGCCAAGTTATTGGCGGGTGAAAAGGTGTTTGGGGTCGGTTTTACTTTTCCGTTGTTGCAAGCCGTTGAGATTGTGGGTGATGTGGGATTTGACTTCATTCATATTGAAGGCGAACATGGTGCTTGGAGTCTTAACGATATTGAAGAAACGTGTATGGTAGCCAACGCGATGGGCCTGACCGTTCATGCGCGGGTTCCAAATATCCATCCTTCGACGATTCTTCGGTTCTTGGATCGCGGCGTCCAGGGGATCATGGGGCCGCATATCCGAAGTCAAGCTGACGCCGAAGCCCTCGTCGCTGCTTGCCGATTTGCGCCGGAGGGAAGACGGAGTTTTTATATGAGTCGCCCAGCGGGGTATCGTTTGCCGGACAGGGTGCCCGAGTACATGGCGCAAGCAAATGAGGAGGTCTGGGTGACTGCTCTTCTGGAGGATAAAGAAGCCATTGAAGAGAATCTGGAAGGCATCCTGTCGGTGAAGGGATTGGACGCCGTGGCTATTGGTCATATTGATCTCTCCCAATCGATGGGAGAGCCAGGGAACTGGGAGCATCCCCGAGTAGCGGAAGCCATGGAAGCCGCGTGGCAGCGAATCAGTGCTACGGGGAAGGCGCCTCAACGGGGCCTCATGTTTACCACCAGTATTACGGCGTTATTGACAACGGGATGTCACGCCTTTCTAGCCGAAAGCACAGAACAGAAGCCATGAGGAGTCTGTATGAGCAAGCGAATAGCCGTCGTCGGTGCAGGAGCCATCGGCGCGTCGATTGGAGCGTACTTAATCCGGGAAGGACAGGACGTGACCCTCATTGATCAATGGGCCGCGCACGTTGAGAAGATGAAACACGAGGGCTTAACGCTCACCGACTTGAACGAGACCTTCACGGTGCCTGTCAAAGCCCTTCACCTGAGTGAGGCCAGCAGCGTCCATGAGGCCTTTGACATCGTGTACCTTGCGGTTAAATCGTATGATACCCGGTGGTCCACCTACCTCATTGAACCCCTCTTAAAGCCAGGAGGCTTTATCCTTCCCGCGCAAAACTCGTTGAATGACGAGATCGTCGCGCATATTGTAGGATACCATCGTACGGTGGGCTGTGTGCCCACCATAAGTGCTGGCGTCTATAAGCCCGGACAGGTCGTTCGCACGGATCCGATGACGACCCACTGCTTTACTGTCGGCGAACTCTCGGGGCGGATAACGCCCCGCGTGAGAGAAGTGGTCGCCGCCTTACAAGTAATCGGACCCAGCGAAGCAACGACCAACATATGGGGCGCCCGGTGGGCGAAGATGGTCACCAACTGTATGGGGAACGCCCTTGCCGGCCTGATGGGTCCGAACGTAGCCTTGATGACAGAGGCACAACGTGATCTCGCTGCTTTGGTTAGAGTCTGCTTGGGAAGCGAAGTCGTGCGAGTTGCCCAAGCGTTAGGCGTGGCGGTGGAACCAGTCAATGGCATCTCCGCCCAACAATTTGCCACGGCTAAGTCACGCAACGAAATCATGACGATCAAGCGGCAGTTAGAGAAGGCTTGGAGCGCGCGACGGTTAAGCGAGGACCAGATTGCGCGATTAGGCGCCCCTGGGCGTGCGTCTTTACTGCAGGATGTAATAAAAGGTCGCCAAACGGAAGTCGACGAACTCAACGGTCTAGTGGTAACCAAAGGGCGAGAAGTGAGCGTGCCCACCCCGATGAATGAAGCCATCGTAGACTTGATGAAGGCGTTGGAGCAGGGGCGAATCACGGCCGACCCAGTGAATATAGAGGACTTAAAAGCCTATGTTCCAACCTGATTTGCCAGCGATGCTCCAAGGCAGCCACGGGCTGTCTGGCTAAAGAGTATGAAGAAGCGATAACGGATTTCTTCAACATCACCGCCCTATGGAAGATAAGGGGTAGAAAGATCACGATCTAGCACGAAAAATCGCGTGAAGTTACGGGGTTTGGTGGACCGAGCGGGATTTGAACCCGCGACCCCTCGGATGCAAGCCGAGGATTCATTCCACTGAACTATCGGCCCCCACCGGCTTAGAAAATAGGTATCCAAATTTAAAGCTTCTGAAAGAAACAAAATGCGCCGAGAACCACAAGGTACTAACGACCTTGTTGAGGACAGTATTTAGCGTGTTCAACCTCATTATTCTTATCGAAGAAGCACGTTGAAAAAGAGAGGAAGAAAAGTAAAGAGGCTGCCTTGAACCGTCTAACGGACTGGCTAGCTACGTGTGCTTGTTAGATGCCTAGAGAGGCCGTCCATCGTACAATATCCCGGATTGACCGATCTACGTAATCCTGGAAGTTTTGTGAGAGACCCTTGGCGGTGATGATGCCGTAGATGATGCTGTCTCGAACCACGACCAGTTTTCTCACGTTCTGCTCTTTCATCACCTGGGACGCCTTTAACAAGTCTTCGTCGGGATCAATGGTTACTAAAGGCGTTGACATGACTTTGGAGACCTGGGTCTTGGAGGCGTCGAGTCCGCCTACCACGACTTTGTTTACGATGTCGCGCTCCGTTAAAATGCCCATAGGCTTCCCCTTCTCAAGGACGATGACGTAGCCTTCATAGTTTTCGTCGGTGGCCATGATCTTCGCGGCTGCATCCACGGTCGCGTCATAATCGATGGTGTTCACTTCTTTTGTCATATACTTCTTTACTTGACAGCCCATTTATTCACGCCTCTGATACATCGTCGCCATGTATATTAGGGTCACCACTGGGATGAGTTAAGGTAACCCTCATGTGTTAATAGGCTCCAGTGGATACTTAAGTCTTGCCCCGAGGCGATCCAGGCTTCCAAACGCCCCCCCTCGCGGTTGTGAAGGCGATGGTGAGGATGACAGGGCCCCCTTTACACGGGTGTTGGGTTAGGAGGGGGCGTACTCTGGGGGTTTTCGCCGTCACGGGGTTTACGCTTTGAACCAGTTGAAGAGCATGTATTGGACTTTTCCCGTCTTCTCGTTGGGAATGGCGATGATAAATTTTTTTCGAACGGATGTTGCAAGCCGGCCAGCGCGTACGATATCCGTTGACGTGAGAGTTTGTTCAGGTTCTTTCACGGAGACAAGGTAGGGGGAGTGGTCAATTCCAGGCCCGCGTAAGTATATGGCGTATTCGCACCCAAATTTTATTCCAGGTAAGACGATGTATCCTTGGTTTCGTAAGTCTTTGTAGACCATGTAATGTAAGTCGAAGCCCTCATAGGTTTCGCCCGCGAGGTTTCGCAGCTTCTTGGCGCTTATCCGCTTCTTATCCGCGCCAGAATACACGGTGATCAGCTTTTTTTCGAGGAGGTAGAGGCCTTCGATTAACCCCAGGATAAGCGGTGCGTCGAAGTCGTCGCTGGCTTTAGGCTTAGCGACGCCGACGGGCTTTCCGTAGAACCCTCGTTTGTAGAGGGCTGAGCCTTCCGGGGGGTTCCACACGACCATTCGGTTTCCGATTAACTCGGCTGTAGAACGCGTGTCCTGTTCACCCATATCGCGTTGCCCCCGGTCTTAGACGCCTAGCGCCAGAACCCTGGTTGAGTCGATGGCGTCCTCCGCTTTATCCGCGATGTCCTCCAAGAACTGGGCCAAGTCCTTTAAGATCAGGGTAGTGCCTAGGCTATACCCCGCGTCAAGGATCTTCATTTCGGTTTCGCGGAAGATTTCGTCGACCGCGTATTCCGCGATTTCGACACTTTTCGACATTTCAATGGCTTTGGATCGACTGTATTTGAGGGACAGAATCGTTTTCCGCAGGTTGGTAACCGTCTTTAACACGTTCTTGGAGAGGTTCATGAGGGCGTCATGGAGGTCCGCGCCTATGTTAATCTTGTTCTTCACCATGTAGTTGAGGCGGTAGGCGGCGCCTTCGCAGTAGTCGGGTATCTCGTTGATTTGAACACTCAGCCGCATGAAGTCTTCCCGGTTCATCAAGAGCATGCCCGTCTCCGCTAACTCGTTTAAGAGCTGCCGCTTGCTCTCTGTGGCTTCGTCCTTGAGCTTCTTGATTTGAAAGAGATGGGTCTCCATCGTGTCGAAGTCCGCATGATTGGAAAACGCGTCCACCATTCGAGCGAGTTCTCTGACGCTCTCTAAGACGCGTCGGATGTGGTCTTCACAAATGTTTAACACGTTTCGCCGGATCTGGTCTTCCGTCTCGATTGGAAACGCCAATTACACCGCCTACTCCTCTGAGGGTCTCTTACTACAATATTTGTGGTATGAGTTAAAAACTTAATGAATTTCGTGGAAACCTTTACTCCATGTACGGAGGGAGTGCGCTAGATCTGTGTATGATTAGCGAGACAGGTCAAGGCTGTATTCGCGGGTCTTCTTTCACGACGTTGAGCACCATGCTGGTGACCGTTCGCTTGATATGAGGCGTCTTCAGAATGCTTTTGATGAAGGCGTTTAAGGCGGCTTGGGACTTGAATTTTGCGATAAGTGCTACATCAAACTCGCCGGTGATGTCGTACACCGCCACCACCTCCGGGGTCGTGGCCAGACGCTTTTCCACGTCCAGAATGTGTCCCCCCTCCACTTGAATCAGGATCAACGTGGTAAAAAGGTACCCCATCTGCATGTGGTTCAGGAGTGGGACATATCCCCTGATAACCCCCCGCTCGGTCATCTTTTTAATGCGGTTATACACGGTGCCCGGAGACACCCCGATTGTTTCCGCGATGTCCCTGGAGCTTTTTCGAGCGTCCTCGCTGAGGACGGCGAGGATTTTCACGTCGAGCGCGTCAATGGCGTGGGAGTCATCGTCGTCCATTCTTCGTTCCACCGTCCCTTCTCACTTCCCTCTGTGCCTTCGTGCGGAACCGCGTACGACTTATGTATGCTCATAATTCCATAAAAAGGATTCAAGCTTGGAGACACCTCGTATCTCTTGAAAGTCCAAGCCCAGGGCGTCAAAGACCTGCTCAAAGGTTGATTGTAGGTACTCTACGTACTTATTGACGTCAACCTCCCGGATCGAGGCCAGTTGAATCGGCTTCACCCCCAACTCGTTGGTCGTCTTGATGAAGGAGATGATGTCCCCCGTCTTGATATCGTATCCGGCGTCCACTAACAGGTTCGCGGCTTTCACGTGTTGCGGGGTGGTCTTCACGTACCGCCGTAACGGCTTGCCGATCATCACCCTCAGAGCGAGTTCGTCCAGCGAATACTGCTTGTCCTGCAGGCGTTTATAGCTGGTTTGCACGATCGCCCGTATGCGGGTTTTCGCCGTTTCGAAGTCCTTGGGAGACTGCACGTCGCCCAGAACCGCGCCCATCTCCATGAACGCCCGCTGCAAAAACTCGGGAATATGCCGTTTTTTCCCGGTTAACCCCTTGATGTCAATCTTGCCGTCGGGGTAAACGCCGAGATAGTTCTTCTTCAGATGGGAGAAGACGGCGTAGCGGTAGACCTTATCAATTTCCAGCTCCATGCCCAGCTTCTGCTCCGACCACGTTAATAACTCGTTGACCTGGCGTGGGGTCGGCGCCTTCAAGAAGACGCTGTCGGTGTCCCCGTACACGACCTCGATCTTGAGGGCGTTGGCTTGGTCCACAGTCTTGGTGATGGCGTAGCGGCCTATCGCCGTGACGGCTTCAGCGAGGGGAGGACAGTACAGGTTAAAGCTTTCGGCGCCCATGACCCCGTAGGAGGCGTTTAACAGCACTTTTAGGGTCAGTTGGATGACGTTGTAGAGCGTGTGAAGGTTTTTTGGGAGGCTGCGATCCTTCGCCAGTCGCTTGTAGAGTTTAACCCGCGTGTCCCGCAGGGAGCCGATGATGAGACTGGAGAGGCCCTTCCTCTGGGTACAGATCCAGTGGGGGAGGCCGGGAATCGTGTTGTCGCGGCAGCCTTGGTGGGGGCAGAGGATGGTCTCGTAGGAGAGGTTGTGGACTTTGATGATGCTGGGGTAGAGGGACGCGAAGTCGAGGACGTTGACGTTGAAGTGGATGCCGGGCTTGGGCTCCACGACGATGGCGCCCTTGAATTTTTTGCCTTTAATGATGGCTTCGGACGTGGCCTTTCCCTTGGATTCGAGGATGTCCTCGGATCGGGGGATGAGGTAGTTGAGGCGGCGGTGCTCATAGGACATGAGGTTGCGAATCCACGAGGAGACGCCCTGCCGTGTCAGGTCTTCCATGGGCATCTTGGTGACGCGCATCATGATCTGGATGAGCTTCATCACCAGCTCGTCGTCGAAGGTGGTCAGTTGGAGGGTGATGTCGGAGTCTTGGAGACAGTATTCCGCGAGTTCCGAGTAGGTTAATTGGGAGATGGAGCGGGCTAAGGCGATTTTGCCCGCGCCGATGAGGGCCTTGGCCACCGCGTCCAGGGTGAGTTCCGCGTATGTCTGGCCGAAGGCATAGATCTGAATGGATCGGTTGAAGAAGAACTTGTAGAGGTCGACGTGGATCCCGTATTTGAGGTGGGCGAAGCGGTCGGTCAGAACGATGGGGATTTGCTCCCGTTGAAGCCCGAGGTTAAGGGCGCGGTGATAGATGTATCGCAGGTCGAAGTCATCGCCGTTAAAGGTCAAGACGACGGGATAGTCCAAGAGGACCTTAAACAGCTCCTCCAGGATCTCGCCTTCGTCGTCATAGTACTCCTTGCTCACGTCGGGGGAAAGGGTTCGATCGCCCTCTTCGACGCCCGCCCGCCGTAAGATGAGAATGCGCCGCCCGCCGTCTGAGTCGACGATGGACGCGGCGATGATGGGTTCGCCAGCCGCCTGCGGGTCGGGGAACCGGTTGGCCACCGAGGAAAAGACCTCGATGTCCACGGCGGCCCGGCGCAGGCTTGGAAGGGGGCACTGGAAGAGCGCAATCCAGCGGTCCACGTACGCCTTGAATTCGGGGGCTTCCGCTTGAAAGAGCTCCTGGATCTTGGCTTTGTCGTCCGGCGGCGGGGTGTACGCTTCGTCCACGAGGTTTCCCTTGGAAAGCGAGTACGGCATGCCGACGAGGAGTTGCCGGTCATAGATGTAACAATTGTAGTAGCGGATTCGGGCTTCCCACGCCTTGGGAATGATGTCGCGGATGCTCCCCCGTCTCCCCCCAATGCTCAAGGGGTCCTTGGCCACGATCTTGGTCATCGCCACGTCCCTATCCGCCAAGGCGTCGTATTTCGTAACCGGCTCAAGGTGGTGTAGCCCGGGGTGCCGCATCAACGCATCCATGGTCTCGAGTTCGTCGACTGCGAGATTGGAGAGGCAGTAGGGCAGGTGCCCCGTGTTATCTAGCCAGAAGTGGATCTTCCGCGTCTCGGGATCATAGAGTTTTAGACAGGCACGCTGGCGCTCACCGTCGTAGGTGACGGAGAGGACGTAGGCGTGGGACAGGTTCTCGGTGGACTCAGCTTGAAAGACGGGGGGCTGCCATCGCGTTCTTGGAGGCGCGGTCTCCTGGGGGTCTGGGAAAAGCTCCTCCTCGGCTACCTCATAGTCCGAGGCCACGAAGTCGTCTAAGGCCCTCGCGCACATTCCCGTCCACCCGTACCTTTAGATGCGGAAGAGACGATAAAAAACTATCTATGGCGTTGACCCCATGTGACCCCCATCCATCCGTCTTTTTCCGCGCCAAAGCAGCTACCCCGCGAAATCCGTGCTCAACCCGTGCTTCACCGTCGGTAGAGGAGGGTGCTGGAGAAAGCTTTTTGACTGGGTCTCAACATGAAGTAACGTCATCAAGGGAGGAAGGGGCAACAGCCGGTGTTCAGTCACGCTCAGGTCAGATCCCGTCGAAGCGAGTACGCTCTCGTCTGTCTCGCCCACGTCTTCCTCCACACCTTTACCCAGATGCATATCGCCATCACGCCCGTCCTGCGCACCGAATTGGGTGTGGACACCTTCACCATCGGGCTCATGGCGTCCATTCCCCTCTTGGTTCAGGGCGTCATGACCGTGCCCAGCGGCCTGTTAGCCGATCGTGTCGACCGCTTACGGCTGATGGCGGCGAGCCTCGCCCTCTCCGCCGTCGGCGGCGTGCTGATGACGCAGGTGACCAGCGTGCCCCTCCTCATCCTCTTCGTCTCCTTCTTCTCCATCTCGTCGACCTTGTTACATCCGCCGGCCCTGAGTATTATCAGCGACCTCGTTGCGCCCGAGATCCGAGGGAAGGCCCTCGGCGTCTTCAACTCCGTCGGCGTCCTCGGCGTCTCCTTGGGCCCGATTACGCAGAGTCTCTTCATGGACGCGGTGGGGTGGCGGCGCGTGTACCTCATGTGGAGCCTCCCTGCGATGCTTCTGTCCGCGTGGGTTCTCCGGTTGAAGGTCAATAAACCTGCTGACGCGGAAGCCCGCCCGCCGCGGGATGGGATCGCCGCCGAGTTCCATATCCTCAGGAACGCGGGGTTGATCATCCTGTTGGTGATCTTGGGGCTGCGGGCCATGAGTGGGAACTCCATTAACACGTATATTACGCCGTACTTCGTGGATGTGTGGGCGCTTACGCCGGCGACGGCGAGTCTGATCTTTGGAATCCGGTCCCTGGTCGGCATCTTTGCGGCGTCGGCGGGCGGCGTGATGGTGGACCGGATCGGCGCGAAGCGGTGGATCGCCTTAGGCCTCGTCTTTCAGGTCGCCAGCATCGCGGTGATCGCCGTCGCCACCAGCCTCACGTGGATCATCCCGGGCTACCTCCTATACGCGTTCTTCAGCATCATGGAGATGCCGGCGGTACACGTCCTGATCTCCCGGTTGACCGCCACCGGCAGCCGCGGTTTGGCGTTCTCCGTTTCCTTTCTGCCGAACACGGTGATGGGGGCGATTTCGCCGCTTTTGGCGGCGTTCATCGTGGAAGCGTGGGGGATGTGGTACATCTTTCCCTTTGCCCTGGGGATGCTGTCCACTGGGTTGCTCCTGATGGGGCTCTTGTGGCGACGACCAGCGATCACCTAATGCTACGGGTGTAGCGGGGGACGTCGTTGAGCACGATTGCTAGCGAGCGCCGTGCGAATAGGGATGACGGAGGCGTGTCGTCGGCTGGCGCCGTCGTTACGCTTTTCCGCGTATGGAGATGTGGGAGAAAGCCGTGGTCTTCGTCGCGCCATGCCAGTGTCGTTCCCCGGCAGGGATGAAGAAGGCCATGCCCGGCGTGGCAATCACCTCTTCGTGTTCGGAGGCGACGATGCCTTTCCCGCTGAGAATCCATAAGAGCTGATCGGTGTCGTGGGTGTGGAACGTGTTTCGGACGCCGGCTGGAAAGGAGACGATGGCGATGCTGAGATCGTGGGATTCGACGGTGTCGTTGGCGATGCTTTGGATGTGGACGGGGCCCGTGAAGATGCCACCTGACCGCTCAACTGCTTGGACCTCATCAATCTTGATGGTCTTCATAAGATCATCTGTGGTCGTCAAGCCTAATTAAGCCTTCTCGGCGTTCGATGGGGCGTGGCACGCCTTAGCGTTTCGCCCCCTAGGGGCGGGCAGGGATATGCCCTGTGGCGTCTAGGAGTCGAGCGGTAAGGTGGCTCAAAGGCGTGGTCTCGGCGCGGACGTGTAGTAACAAAAAGGGTGAATCAAGACGGCGGGATCGTCGCGTTTTTCGCAGCTGAGGGTTTAAATACGGTTTTTTCGTAAGACAGAGGAGTGCTTGAAAATGCTTGTTGGAAAGACGGTAAACTTACGGGTGGTTGAGAAAGACGACTTATCCGTCATTAAAGGGTGGGTCAACGATCTCATGTTCATGGGCGAGGATGAACTCCTGCCACAAGAAACCCTCGGAGAACTCGAGAGGCAGTACGAGCGAACACTCAACACGGGAGGAAAATGGTTCTTCATTGAGAAGAAGGATGGAGCGAAGATCGGGTACGTCGCGCATTATCTGGCGCGAAAACAGCACGAAATCGGGTATGGTGTCATCCCCAGTGAGCGGGGCAGAGGATACGGTACCGAAGCCGCGACGATGATCGTGGACTATTTGTTTCTCACCAAGGACCTTGTCCGCATTCAAGCGGATGCGGATCGGGCCAATGTGGCGTCTCAACGGGTGCTGGAAAAGGTGGGATTCACCAAAGAGGGCGTTCTCCGAAAAGTGTCGTTCGAGCAGGGGGAGTGGCGGGACGCGGTGCTGTACAGCGTTTTGCGAGACGAGTGGGGAACCCCCAAAATATTGACGGCGCTTGGGTGACATCTGGTAGGCTCGCGAGGTGCCCTGCGGTCTGCGCTTAGTCTAGGGTCTGTCGAAGCCTACTGGCTAAGAATAAGCTACCGGCAACGGGCACGATCGAGGTGACGAACAAGAGTTCATAGGGGAGATATGCGATGATGATGCCGCCGAGCACTGGGAGGATCGAGGTGACGACGTAGAGGGCGTTCATCGTGCCCAGTAAGATGGGTCTCTGCTGGCGGTCGGATATGCCTAACACATAGTTGTTGACGGCTAAGAACATGCCGCTGAAGGCAGCACCGTACAGGAAGAACATGAGGGGGATGAGGAGTGAGGCCCCCGGCGCGTCCGCTGCGTACGACGCGCCCGCAACCAACGCCAAGAGCAGCGAGGCCAGCATCAGGAGGCCTGTGGATTGAAGCAGCTGTTTGTTGTGGCCTTTGTTGCAGAGGTGCGCCCACGGAAAACTCGCCACCAGTCGCCCCGCCATCTGGTACACGATAAAGAAGCCGACCTGCCCTTCGTTCACGCCCAGCTGGGTGACGGCGAAGAGGGCGTAGAAGGGCGTGGAGACGCTGTAGCAGCTGAATAAGAGCTGGATCAGGATGAGACGTCGGACCATCTCGTCCTCGCGGATGATGCGGGGAATCCCTTTGAGGAGGTCGAGGAGCCGCGTGTCGTCGGTGGTCGCCGCATCGGGCGCCTCGCGTAGGTAGAGGAGGAACCCGACGCCGGTCAGCATCAAGATGGCTTCGACGAGGACGAGCGTCCCGTAGTTTTGGGGGAAGATGAGGTGGGGGGCGTTCAGGATGAGGGTGATCAGGAAGCCGCTGGCGATCATGCCCGCGGCGCCCAGGCCTTGACTGAGGCCGAAGAAAGTGCCGCGTTTGGGGGGTGGGATGGACTTGACGACGTATTCAAGCCAGGGGACCACGGTGAACCCGTCGAAGAGGGGAAAGAGGGCGAAGGAGAGGAAGAAGGAGAGGACGATGAGGTGGAGGTCGCGGGCCAGAAACGTCGCTAAGACGGCGATGAGGAGACAGCATCGGCCCACCATCGTCCACTTCACGAAGATGCGTTTCTTGTACGGTTTCCCCCCGACGTTGATGCTCAAGAGCTGGGGGATGAAGAAGACGGTGACGCGAACCATCTGAAAGACGCCGGCGAGGAAGGTGGAGCCGGTGGCTTTCACCAGAAAGACCGAGAGAATCGAGACATCGGACAAGGAGACGGCGGTCATGAAGACGGTGCTGTCTAGGATTAACAGGAGAAAGTTGCGTTTCCAGTACGCATAGGGATCATCAACAGGGTCATCCGTGCTCAATGAAGCCACCTCAGCGGGTAGGGGTTGCTATCTTACCACCCAACGCACTGCGGGTTCTTTAAGCTTGTCTTCCACGATCTGGGAAGGCGTTTACGCTAAGGCGGGGGGCGGGCGTGATCAGATCCGGTTCGGGCCTAGCAAGCGAGAACCGTGGTGGCGGCGCCTAAGGTCTCTTCCGCCTCCGCCAGGCTCCCGATGCCGACCATGGCGGCGGGAAGGTCAAGGTCGTGGAAGAGGTAGTGGAACGCTTTGGTAGGCGGTACCCGTCCGCCGCCGAGGGGCTTGATGGCGATGACCGGTTTCCCCGCGCGGCGGATGGCATCCACGGCGTGCGTCTGGGTGGGAAACATGTAGATCCCCGCAGCGTTGACCGGCGTCAAGTACCCGTCCACGCGGACACCAGCGTCCTCCACTAGGGGGATGATGACGCCGGCGTAGTGGGTGCCGAGGAGGAAGCCGCCGAATCGCCGGCGGATGGCGTCCACGATCCGCTGGAGCTCGTCGAACCGTTGGGTGAGGACGAGGAGCTCAAAAGCGGCGTTGGAGGCAAAGAGGGGAACCGTAAAGTCGCGGTACCGATCGAGCAGGGCGTCCAGTGCCGCGTAGTCCACCTCGAACTCGCGGAGGCCCGGTGGTACGGTGAGGATCGTGTCCATGGCGTGTCGGGCGAAGGCGTCGATGTCCACTTGCCGTTGTCGCAGGCGTTCCAAGAACCGATAGCGGATGATGGGGTCGACGCGCCAGATCGCGGCGAAGGCGTCGCCGGCGAGGGCGTAGCTGAGGCGATAGAGGTGTTCCGAGGTGTCCTTTTGGGGGGTGGTGGGGAGTGCGGTGCCCAAGACGAGGGCGATCTCCTGGTTCAGGTCGTCCATGGTTCGCGTCAACGCGTCTTGGTGCCAGTGACTCAACGCGGTGTCCGTGGGGACCTCCCGGGAGGCGGCGACGCCGAAGCGGTGGACGATGGGCTTCATCAGCTCGACCATGCGGTGCGGCCCGGTCCATCGCCGTCGATACGCTTGATCCCGCGTCCAGCTCGTGTAGGTGGTGCCGTCGTAGGGGTGCTGTCCTAAGATGATGCGGGGGATCTTTCGGCCCGCGATGTCGACGAGGGGAAACCGTGAAGCCGCTGTGTAGCTTTTCAAGACTGATCCCATGATGAAGGGGTGGTTCGAAATATAAAAGGCGTTGGACGTGGAGTGAAAGGAGAGCGTTTATTTATTGTGAGCACTATGTTCACAATGGGTTCTCGGAAGGTAAGGGAGCGCTCCGAGATCGTTAGGAGGAAAGGAAAGTGGGGGAATCCGCTAGGAAGCGGCTTGAAGGCCGAGTCGCGGTTGTGACGGGGAGTTCGCGGGGCATTGGGCGCGCGATCGCCCTCCTGTTCGCGCGAGAAGGGGCGAAGGTCGTCGTGAATTATCGGACACAAGGGGAGAAGGCCCGGGAAGTCGTTGATCAGATTCGGGACGCGGGCGGGCAGGCGGGGGCATTTCAG
>Ga0209427_10005262_pt1 | contig 14843 bp, 9 predicted proteins | sample DeeMarSWOR136_30_FD_187465 | JGI IMG/M metagenome (GOLD analysis project Ga0209427, IMG submission 187465) | Marine sediment microbial communities from White Oak River estuary, North Carolina - WOR-1-36_30 (SPAdes) (version 2) | ecosystem: Environmental > Aquatic > Marine > Intertidal zone >...
CCAAACGCGGAGAATTTCGCAAGATGCTCAAGCGGGCTTTTGACGGCGCACTTACGACCATGATGCAGTTTTTGATCGAGCATGAGGGACTTTCAAAAGAAGAGGCGTCACAACTGCGTAAACTTGTAAGCAAGGTCAAGAACAAAAAAGACTGACTGTCAGCGAATCGAGGAAAGGACAGGTGGTCAAAAAATGAATCAGATAATTAACGATTTATTGATTGTTTTGAACAATATCGGTTCGGGATTCTGCAATCACGCAGTGAGCATGTTTGCCCAATCCGGCGTCTTAATTATTCTGCTATTAATCATTGATTTTATGCTCCGCAAAAAGGTTCGTGCGGTTTTTCGTTATTGTGTATGGATGCTGGTATTTATCAAACTCATCCTGCCTCCAACACTGTCTCTGCCCACCGGCATTGGTTACTGGTGCGGCAGCTCTCTGTCTCCCAAGAAAATACTTTTAAAACCAATAGCAGATAATACATTTGCCGCTGAATCCATTGTGCCGGATATTTCTGAAGACTTTGTAATAAACAGCAAATCTGCACAGGCCCGGTCATCTCCAGTTGCTTCTGAGTCGGCTACTGCAATTACACCGGCAAGAACTGAAAATCTCTCAAAAATTACCGAACCAACTCAGGACCAGTCATCTCAGCCTTTTCCCAAAACCGCTGCTCCAATCACTTCTGCCGTGACTGCTCTGCCTCCCATCACCTGGCAGGCGATAGTATTTCTTCTCTGGCTTGCGGGCATATTTGTATTTTTCGTTTTGCTTATTCAACGTATGTTGTTTATTTTGGGGTTAATTGCCCAAAGTAAACCTACACAAGGCCGATTACTCAAAGCGCTGGATCAGTGCCGCCGACAGGTTGGCATTGGCCGTAATGTCGAATTAAGATTATCGAGCCATGTGCAAAGCCCTGCTGTCTGCGGGTTTTTTAAGCCGGTTATTTTGATGCCGACCACTCTTCTGGAAGAATTATCTCAAGATAAGTTAAGAGCGGTGTTAATCCACGAGCTGGTCCACATCAAGAGATGCGATTTATGGGTCAATTTCGTACAGACTTTTCTGCAAATCATATATTTTTACAACCCATTTGTCTGGCTGGCAAATTCATTGGTCCGCAGGATTCGTGAGCAGGCGGTCGATGAGGCGGTGCTTGTTGCTATGGGTGCGAAAGCTAAAAGTTACAGCAATATCCTTATCGATATTGCTGAGATGGCGTTTTTCAGAACCAGTTTTGGTCTGCGCCTTATTGGCGTAGCCGAGTCTAAAAAATCATTACATAGGAGGATTAGACACATGTTAAGCCGACCTATACCGCAAAGTGCAAGGGTAGGAGTATTTGGAACATTCGTGATTTTTGTCATCGCGGCCGTTTTGCTCCCAATGGCCAGTGCTGAGAAACCTGTTGAAAGCAAAGAGCCTATCCACCAGGATATAACGTCGACGGTGCCTGAAACAGTCACCCCCTTTGTTCTTCGCATTCGCGCTTTCATTGACGGATCAGATTATATAAAAATTCGAGGTGACAAGCTTTGGTATGAGCATCTGAAATGGGACCTGCCGGGCAAATGGTGGGACAGGCTGGAGAATATCAAATACGATGAACCTACTTATATCAACGGAGAGGCGTGGAAACCCGAGTGGGAAGGGCGCATGTCTAAACCGTATATTATGAAACAAGTTATCCTGCCTAAAGAAGTAAACGAGCATATTAATTTGGCGAAAATATCCGGCAGGGGGTCTGTCTCCATCACTGAGACGCCGAAACCAGAAAACGACTACACTCTATCGATTCTGCTGGATGACAATCGTTACAATCAAGCACAGTGGTACGAGGTCATAATCCAGTCCGGACTTGGCGATACGACAAAGGAACCGGCAAAAGATGACTCCATTTTATCGAGAACTCTGCCTCAAATCCCAGCGGCGAATGACTTGCCCGGAACTCTCGTTTTCCGAGGCCAATATAAGCACATGAGTCGGGGCCGCGAATATGGACAGCCCAGCGAATTATGGTTAAAGCAGACTCGCGATAAGAGAATCACAGCGGTTGCTCATATGCCGTTTATGAAAGCAACGATAATCGCATCAGGTGATCAGGAGAATCGATTCACGCACTATAAGGAGGAGCAGCCTGCTTTGGGAGACCGTCCGGGATACCTGATAGACCTTAAACTGCGTGATGGGAAGGTGCTATTGACACGTCAAGGCATACGTCAGGACTATGATGGCAAGGAGCTGAACGTGCCTGAGGGTGCATTGTTCAATCCCAATACCCGTCCTGATGCGTATTGTGCCGCAAACATCCTGCTTAGGGGATACAACCTCGAAAAAGGGAAGTCAAAGGAATTTCATGTCTATGACTGGGACAACACCGGCGAGGCCTTCGCGGATTACACCATCCGGGTCAAGCATGCCGGCACCGAGAGCGTTGAAGTTCCGGCAGGTAAATTTGAAGCGAACCATTTTGTGCTCACCCAGGTTACCTCAGCCGATACGTGGTTCAAGAAACGTGCGGGCCATGTGACGGATTTCTGGGTTTTGGATAATGGTGTGATTGTGCGTGTTTTACGCCATCGAGAGCCATACGAGATTCAACTCCTGGGGTATACAGTTCCAAATAAGCTGCCCGGCCACCTTAGCGCGGCCACCACAGTTGAATTGAAGCAAAGGAATGAATCCGCCGACGCTCAAACAAAAGCAGAGACCACGGAGAAAGTGCCGTTACCAGTAAAAGAGGGAAAGGTCCTGGCCTTTGATGACTTTGATGGTTCCTTGAGTATGGATTGGGAAGTCCTTCGCGATGATCCCACACATTATTCACTTACGAAGAAGCCCGGGACGCTCACTATTACTACTCAAGAAGGCGGGTTTGCCTGGAGGGCAACTGATTATGATAACCTGTTTCTGATTGACTGCCCTGCGTTGCCTTCCAGCGGTGTTCAAATCACGACATGCATTTCAGGATTCAAACCCGAAGAAATTTGGCAACAGGCGGGTCTTATCTTTTACAACGATGACGACAACTATGTGAAGTGGGTCTGCGCATGGGAAGTTGAAGGACAACGCGGCTTCACATTCCTGGCAGAAAGTAACGCATTCCGGGAGAGCCACTGGGGCTTCGTAGGGCATCAAGATATGGAGAAATTCTGGCTTCGGGTAACGAAGCGGGGAAATCGATACGAGTTTTTTATCAGCTACGATGGTGAGTCCTTTGAGCGCTTTGAAATACCTACTTCCGGACATGGGACGCAGCTGGTCGATGGCACGTTGGAGTGGAGTGACGGATCGGTGAAAAAAATTGGCTTGTTTGCAAACAACGGCCTGGATTCCCAAGCACCGGAAATCGACGCTTCATTTGAGTTTTTTGAGGTCCGCATCTGTCAAGCGGAAGCAGGACCACAATCCGAATCTGTAAAGAATGAAAAGCCGGGCGTCAAAACAAATCAGGTGGTGCCGGTCCTTTCTGATAAACCGGTTAGTGCGACCCAAAAGAACCTGCAAGTTTTGATTGATTCCGCCAAGCCGGGCGATATTGTCATCGTTCCCAAAGGGATATACAAGGAACCTATAGATATTAACAAATCGCTAACCCTGAAGGGTGAATTACGAGGGGAATGTGTTTTCGAGGTAACGGCCGACAGGCCAGCCGTATTTATCGATACCAAAGGAAAAGGTAAGGTCACAGTGCAGGACCTGATGATTAAATGGCAGCTCGCTACCAGTAATAAAGGCATAGAACGTCCGTTTGCATTAGGGGTAAAAGACACGAAAGCAGAAATCAAAAATTGTAGCTTTTTACCTCTGGGCAATTTTCAAAGGTCACCGGTAGCTGTAAGAGTGGACGGTTTTTCCGAAGCGACTATCAGCAGGAGCCGGTTCGAGGGATTTGAATACGTTATCTGCTACGGCCAGGGTACAAAGGGCAAAACCACGGATTGTCTGATTATGGATTGCGGCCATCAGGGTATAATCAACTATTCAGGTGCTACTCTGCACGTCGAGAGAAACGTCATAACCGGCTCAAGGTTTCACGCCGTCCGCTGTACAGGCGGAACCCTCCATGTAAAAGAAAACCTCCTGATTAATAACGCCAACAGGGGCATCTATCTGGGTAACAGAAGCGGCAGCGGCACAATCACCAACAACCTTATTATAAATAACGCAGTGGGAATCGGTGCCTTTGCAAGTGCAAAGTACAAAATATCAAACAACGTCATCGCCGATTCGAGTTATTCCGGCATTGGAATGTATAAATCCTGCTACCTAACGATACGAGATAATATCTTTTTGAATAATGAACGCGGCTGGGTAATGTTTGACAAAGGCGATAAAGGTGGAAATACCTCCTACAGAAATACATTCTGGAAAAACAAAGTTGATGATGAGAATTTCAAAAAGACAGGCAACTCGATAAACGCCGATCCCGGCTTTATAGACCCGGAGAACGGGGATTTCTCGTTAAAGCCGGGTCCGGCGCTGCAACACAAACAAGGATTAACAAATCCGGAAGTTTTCAAGGCACTGTGGAAGGTCTGGAAAAACCGCAAGGATAAAAACGTGCTCTTTGTCAGCAAAATAGAGCGGCATAGTGTAAGAAGCGATGAGAAGACTGAAGACAGGACCATTAGAAAAGCGGATTACTCTTCGATTACTTTAAAAGAAGGAATTGGCTTTGACGATATTGTTGTCGGGAATCCTGATTGCAGGAAAGAATTTGTCAGGTCGAAGTTAGGCACACCGGACGAAGAGATGGATCGATGGCTAAGCTATAAAAAGAGGTTCGGTTTGGACTTTTGGTTTAGCAATAACGGCGTCCTGGGTGAGATAAGGGCAAATCCGGGATTTAGAGGTCAGTTAATAAGAACAGGTATATCTTTGGCCTCCTCTAAAAGAGATGTCTTTATGGCTTATGGATATCCCTTAGAAGAAAAAGAAATCGATAATCTTCACAGACAAAACGACCACAGGATTCTTTACAAAAAAGGAAGCACCTCCAGGATATACTATGAAGATGCAAATCTTATTTTTTGGTTCAAGGGCGACAGAATAAACCAGATAGTTACCTTTCCAAAAACGTGAAAAAGTATTAATCATTGGTTGACGCCGCTGGAGACAAGATTTGGCCCCGGACAAAGAAATACCCGTTAAATATACTTTGCGCTTTAAGGACCAGAATGTTGTTCAGGAGACTATGCAATTTTGCGACGAGTAAAATCATACTTGTTACTTTTTGCGATGCTTGTGCTGTTGATTTTCGCTGTGCACTTTATAACAGGGATGGTTTACCGAGCGAATCCAGATCCAAAAGTCAGTGACAGTTTCGATGCCTATCTAAAACCGGGTGTCCTTGTGCTATTAGTGCCATTTCTACTTTTATCAAAACTTATTGCATGTGGATGGGGGCAAGGTAATATCCTTGGTATTTTTATATATTTTGGTGCGATGTTTCTCTATTCGTTACTGCTGACACTTGTTCTTTTTGGGATATATGGAGTACTAAGAAAGGTGATTACATGGAAGCACCGACACAAAATGATTTTTCGCCGACCGACAGGATTTTCAGGTGGTGGACAATAAGCACCCTGGCGGTCAATATTGCAGTATCGGCACTTATATTGCTTTTTCTTACAGTCGGACCTGGTAAAGTAAAAGAAACAGGAGGATTAATGGATATGTATATCCTCTTTTACCATATGGTGAGAGAAGGCAGGGGAATAGTCGGGGCAGTATATCTGATCATTTTCGGTTCAAACGCGGTCTTATTAGGCCGTATTCTCTATCATAAATGCAAACCAAAACAGTTCGATGAGAAGGTTGCTATTCGCACCGTCATGTCGAATATAGCTATCAAGTCGTGGACAGTATTAATACTATTAATGGATATTGCCGCGATTGTATTTCCAATTTTAACCATGTACTTGCGCCGTCCGGATGTCTCAGATGCCGCAATGGCTGGAGAAGTATATGCTTCGAGCGGTTCAAGCTCCTCAATAGACCAATGGCTGTACTTTTGCGTTTTTCTCTGGACGGTCATTTTCACTTCAAATACACTATTGCTGTTCCGCAGCCTGTTTCATAAATGCGACAGCAGCGAGCGTTCCATTAGTTAAATGTTCACACCCAAGTGCCATTCAGTGTCGATGTATTAAAGCCAGACCACGTATAATGGATTTTAAGTATATAGCGGATTGTCCGGAAATAATATGGCTTTTGATATAATCTTTAGGTGCATGATATCGTTTAAAATCATATAATCAGTAAGACTATAATCAGATGAATGATGAAATAGAACAAAACGGGCAGGCATGCAGGTCCTGGTGGCGCAACTGCGTTGAGGAGGCCGACGAAGAAATTCTGGCCATCGATAAGATGGTAGAAGCTATTTCACGTCTGGACGAAGAGACGACCAAGATAAGGGGGCTTATTACGGGCTTTGAATCGTGTTATCATGAGGCCGATATTGAGGCGGAGCGTATTGTCAAGGCAATCGGCTATGGGCAGTGCCCGGAAGAATCAAACGAGAGACCTCCACAGCGCAAGAAGGAACTGGAGGATTGTTACCGGATACTATCCCGCTGGTGCGAGGATACGGCGACCAAGGACATAGATTCAGAGTTCGGCGGCATCTCAGCAGGGAAACTATTGAGCTATATCGGGGAGGCAAGTCCACTGAAGGTGTGGCAGGTGGAGCGAATAGTTGATAAGGTCAGGGCAGCACTGGAACCGAGCCGACCTTATCATATGATGGTCTTAGATCTCGGAGATTATGGTGAGCCAGGGGCACATCCTGTGGGAGAACATTACAAAGACTCAGCGGAATTTCTGGAGCGAACCAAGGAGATCATGATACATGATACAGTGGACGGCCGGGAGGCCAGGATGTCGCTGGCCATGGCTATAGATATGCTGATGCCGTGTAACTGGGATTTCGTTGGCAGTATTGTTACTTTACTGAAGGCAATCGGGGGAGGGCTGTATCCTGAGAGACCTTATGTCTGTCATTCCCGAAATCTGAAGCTAAGTCCTCTTTGCGACCGGCTGAGGATTGTTTCGAATACGCTCGGAGTCTTCTGGAAAGACGAAGAAACAGACGAACCAATAGACCGGGACATTCTTGCCTCTTTAGGAGAGGTAACAGAGGTTAAGCGTTGGCTGGCTGCATCGCTGGACAAGACGATAAGATCGCAGTTAGAAGCGCCATCCGACTTCTGGTTGACATTCTGTTGAAAGGTTTTCAGCGTAAAAGCCATAAAAGTAAATGGATGCCTCCAACCAACCAGGGTTATGAGTGCGGAGCCACGAACGTTTCCTTTGTTTCGGCAAAAAATCACCATCATATCACCGGTCCGTACGAGATAGAAGATCCTGATTCAATGAAAATTCTCAATTCAAACGACGTACGTATACGAAAATGGACTAACACTATGGAAGTTACGGTTTAAGTGTGGTAATATAGGCTATAATAAGATTTTGGAATATTGTAATTTGATGTGTATGGGAAATATCAGCAACAATAGTAACAAAAGCGAAAGCCGGATGGTTTTTTCATTGGAGGACATCCAATGCGTAAACACTTAATGACGCGACGTTCGTTTCTTAAATCCACGGCGGCATCTCTGGCTGTGCCATACGTTATCACCTCATCAGCGCTCGGCGGCGGAGGCAAACCGGCTCCAAGTGAACGTATTAATATGGGCTTTATCGGCCTTGGCGGTCAGGGCAGCGGACATCTGCTGGGCGGTGCCTGGACATATGTCCCCGGGGGATATATCGCCCGAGACGACGTTCAGGTTATGGCAGTATGTGATGTGCGTCGCGAACGCAGGGATAATGCCTGGAAACGGTGCAACGAAATATATGCCCAGCTTTTTAATCGACCGGGTTATAACGGCGTGAAGGCATGCAACGATTTCCGAGAGGTTCTCTCCCGTGACGACATCGATGCCGTGTTGCTCGCACTGCCATATCACTGGGCGGCTCCGATGTCCATCAGGGCATTGCGTGCAGGTAAAGATGTTTACTGTGAGAAACCCGTTGCCATCACGGTACGAGAATCCCAAACAGTAGTTGAAACTTCTCGACGCTACAGCCGTATCTACCAGGCCGGAACCCAGCAGCGTTCGGAATACAACGGCAAGTTCCGCAAGGCTTGTGAACTGGTTCGCAACGGCCGGATCGGTGAGCTTAAAGAAGTATACGCTTATCGACTTCCGGGTGCTTTTATACCGAGCAACTGGACGTCGGAGCGTTCGGTGCCCATTCCCAGTGGTTTCGACTGGGACCTGTGGCTTGGGCCTCTACCCTGGCGGCCCTATGAGGGCAATGCCGGTCACACCCTGCCGGGTCTTTTTGTCGGCGATGTCAATTGGAGCCCTCACCATTACGATATTATACAATGGACGGTTAATCCCGATCCTGACGCACCGATCGAAGTCGAATACGATAATGGTAACGTCCATTATCACTATAGTAACGACGTGGTCGTTCATTCGTCGGGTTATCCCGGAGAGGCGGTTGGAGGCGAGGGCGGTGCTTGTTTTGTCGGTACAGAAGGCCGCATCGCCGTCGATCGCAGTAATATTGTGTCCTATCCTGCGAGAATCCTCAAAGAGCCGCTCCGACCAGAAGATGAGCGTGTTTATTATGCCAACAGCCATTCGGGAAATTTTCTGGAATGCATTCGCACCCGCAAACCGACGATCTGTAATCCGGAAGTCGCCGCCTATACTATCAATGCCATTCTTGTCGGCGGTATCTCTTTGGCCTTGAAACAGAATGTTCGCTGGGATCCCCTGAAGCTTGAATTCCTGGGAGATGATACGGCGAATCGCCTGCTTTCCTACACACCACGTTCGCCCTGGTTTCTCTAAAGCATCAAATGAACTACTTAAGCCGTCATGTTGATACAACAAAAGGAATACTCATGAAGACATACACAGTTAGTAAGATATTGTTTACCGGATTCATTTTACTTGCGGCTTGTATCGCACAAGCGGCTGATGAAAAAGACCTCATTGCCATTCTGAAGTCAGATGCTTCTGTTTCCGCGAAATGTACCGCATGCCAGCAATTACGAATATATGGCAGTGCCAAATCCATTCCGGTTCTAGCTGCACTGCTGACTGAAGAAAACCTTTCCCATGCCGCTCGTTATGCGCTGGAGGGGATGCCATACCCAGAAGCCGGTAAGGCACTCCGCAGCGCATTAGACAGAACCACCGGCCTAAACAAAGCAGGTGTGATTGATTCGCTGGGCTGGCGCCGTGATATAGCAACAGTACCGTTGATTGTGCCGTTGTTATCAGATACAAATGTCACCTTAGCTGCAACTACGGCTTCGGCCCTAGGCAAGATCAGCAGCGATGATGCCGTTGCAGCATTAATAGCAGCACGAGACAACTCAAATCCCGAGGTCCAGACTGCTATACTCGATGCTCTGCTGCTCTGTGCGGAAAAGTACCTTAGTTCCGGTAAGAAAGACGAAGCAGTTTCACTATACCGTGACTTGTTTCAATCTAAAGTTCCCGGTTCAATCCGCCTTGCTGCATGGAGAGGCTGGATGTTGTCAGACAGCAAACAGCGGCGTATTCACATTCCCAAAGCTCTGAGCGGCAGCGATGCGCATATGCGGTTTGCGGCAATTAAAATAATACGTGAGCTAAAGGACCGACAACTTATCGACACCTGTTTGCAGAAGTGGAATTCCCTTCCAGCGCCAGCCCAATTAGCGGTGCTGGAAGTGCATCTTCATTTCGGATCCGAGGCCCTGCAAACGATCCGAACCGCAAGTCAAAGTTCCCATCTCGAAGTTAGGGTGGCAGCGTGGCGAGCGCTCGGAGATTTGAGTGATGCATCCCTAATACCTGCCGTGGTTCAAGCTGCAGCACACGGTGAATCTATAGAAAGAGATGCCGCACAGGAAGCACTCATTCGAATGCGTGGTCCCAAGGTGCGACCGGCACTGCTAAACTATCTTAACAAGGCCAAGTCCTCAGAGAAAGCTGAGTTGCTCCGCGCGCTTGGCCAACGTGGTGACGCGGCGGCAATACCGATTTTGCTGGAGAACGCAAAGGTCGATGAAGATATTGTTAAACTTGCAGCTTTGGATTCGCTTCGGATTCTGGCCAGTCAGGATGAAATTCCCGCGCTGGTAGATTTAATTTTCGTAGTTGAGCCTACACAGGCACATCAAGTGAGCAAGACATTATCGGCGGTGGCCCGGCGGCACTCGGCTGATAAAGAGTGTACGGAAAACATTCTATCGAAACTGGATCGGGCCAGAAACAATGAGCAGATAGTGGCTCTACTGATGACGCTTGGCGGACTTGGCAATGACCTTGCACTTCCTGTTCTTCGGAGGAGTCTGAATGATAAGAGCAGTGACATACAATACGCGGCGATAAAGGCCCTAAGTGCATGGCCCAATAGTGCCGCAGCGGAGGATTTGATTAAAGTCGCACGCTCGTCAAGCAACCAGACACATCGCGTTCTTGCCTTGCGTGGTTATATTGATTTGGTTGACGCTTCGGAGCTGTCTTCGCGACAGAAGTTAGAGCATTATCAGATAGCAATGGAACTGGCCGACGGGAATTCTGAGCAAAAGAAAGTGCTTTCCGTCCTTGCTAAACTCAGTACGTTGGAAGCGTTTCGAATGGCGATGTCGAAGCTGGACGAACCGTCACTGAAGAATGAGGCGGCGCAGGCAGCATGCGTGATTGCAGAGAAGATTTACACAACGAAAAGTCGTCAAATCAAAGTTGATTTGGAAAAGATAGCAGAAGCCAACGTTGGCGAATCGATAACGAAGCAGGCCATAGAAATACTCCAGAACATCAATAAGGTTAAATATTATATTATGGACTGGGAGGTTTCCGGGCCTTATATGCAGGAAGGAAAGAACTACAACGCGCTTTTTGACATACCGTTTGAGCCGGAAATTAACGACGGTAAAGGTGCAAAGTGGCGGAAAATGCCAACCGGCACGGATGCCAGCCAGCCCTTTTATCTTGATATATTGAAGGCCCTCAATGGCGGTGAACAGCGGGTAGCATACCTGCGAACGAAATTGCAATGGCCTGCAGAGGGACAGGTTAAGCTTTGGATCGGTAGTGACGACGGGAACAAAGTATGGGTAAACGGCAAATTAGTACATGCCAACAATGTCGCAAGGGCTTTTACACCGGACCAGGATAGTGCTACAGTTACCCTAAAGAAGGGCGAGAATATTATTATGATGAAAATTACACAGAACAATATGCCCTGGGGAGCTTCGCTTAGCATAGAGGGATCGAAGTAACCGAATCCACCTAATAAGGTCAAGTGATTAAAATGAAGGCAAAGAAGAAAAAGAGACGCAGGCTCATCAGGGAGATACTTATATTTCTTCTCTCGGCGGCCTTTGTTCTGTTTATTTCCATCGAAGCCGTTGCATCGGATAGAAGCAAAAAGATAAACACAAATATTAATCCACAGGTGACTGTTGGCGCGTACTATTTTGACGGATGGGCGGGGCAGAACCGGAGTCTGGCCTTAGACCCGGATTTTGCCAACCTGGATCCGCCGACGCATCTGACCAAACTGTTATTGGGGGAGTACGCCGAGCGTGAACCGGTGTGGGGCTGGCGGGATGATAAGCTGGAAATAGTGGAGAGGCAAATCGATCTGGCGGCCGAGAACGGCATCGCCTTTTTCTCCTTCTGCTGGTACTTCCACAGAGACCCGAAAGTCATCGAGAACAATTCTTTACACACAGGATTGAAATTGTATCTGAAGGCAAGCAATAACAATCGTCTGAAGTTTTGCCTGCTTGTGGCGAACCATCAGGGTTTCGAAATAAAGACCACGGCAGACTGGAAGCAAGCTACAGAACTGTGGATGCCTTATCTAACACACAAACAATACTTGCGTGTTGCCGGCAAGCCACTGTTGATCATTTTCAATCCACAAGGAGGTGATAAGGCCGGTTTCGAATATATGCAGGAATCGGCCAAAAAGGCCGGTTTGCCGGGAATAGCTATTGCAGCCTGCAATTCGGGTGATCCCAAAATGGGGTACACTCACCGGACACACTACAATATCATCCCTGGCTACGCCTCAGGTTCCGAAAGGCATAGTTATACGGAACTGGCTACCGCTCACCAGAAACAGTGGTATGGAACGTCACAGCAGCCTTACATACCCGAGGTCACTGCTGGTTGGGACAAACGGCCCTGGGAAGGGCCTCAAGGTCTGAATCAGGCAGGAGGCTGGTACTACCCTGACCGGACGCCGGAACAGTTCGCCGCGTTTCTGGAATCGGCCATCCGCTGGATGGACAAACATCCCGAGCAGACCACTTCCGAACGAATTGTGCTGGTTTATGCGTGGAACGAATTTGGCGAAGGCGGATATATCGCACCGACCAGGGGTGACCCGGATGGAAAATTTTTGAAAGCTCTTAAATCCATAGTGAAGCCAAAAGTACGAAGAATCGGCGGAGGCAGATTGAACCAGGGGATTCGTTAAAACGGAGTTTTTAAGTTAATTCGTCATCTGAGTTTTTGGATTTTAGTGATTTAGAGAAAGGAGAGATTATGAAAGTTGTCAGAAATATAGGATCTTTGGCGTTTGTGGCTGGGCTGTTCGTTACAATATTTGCAGGTGTGCCCTGGCATGTTATGACTGCCGAGGATCCAGTGGTGCCGTGGTGGCTACGTATAGCGGTTTTCTGCCTGCTGGGCGGAATCCTTGTGGTCATTGTGACATTGGCTTTAGAACAGAAGATAGCCGGGAAGCCAGCGGAAGAGCCGTTAGATTCTGAGATCGACTCCGGGATTTTGATGTTGAACTCGGCGGAAGTGCCCGGGCGAGCGACACGTGAGATACTGGGGCTTGTACAGGGTCATACGGTATATGCTATCTGGCTTGGCAAAGACCTCTCGGCGATAGCGAGGTTGATTCTTGGCGGCGAACTGACTGAATATACAGAGATGATGGGACGAGCGAGGACAACAGCAACTAACAGGATGATGGCACAGGCCGGCCGGATGGGAGCGGACGCGATAATCAATGTTCGCTACATGACAACGAGCGTTATAGGCAGTGCGGCCGAACTTTTAGTTTACGGCACTGCGGTCAAACTCGGTGAGTAGTGTTTAACTGACATAAGCTACTAAAGGAGGTAAGAATGAATCGTAGGGATTTCCATAAGCACATGGTAATGCTTGGGATTGGTGTTCAAGGCAACTCTGCAATGGGTAAATCAGTAGGGAAAGGGAAGCAGACTGGTAATTATTATCAGGAGCCATCGAAGAAATTGCCTGTCAGGAAATTTGATGTTGTCGTTGCCGGTGGGGGGACGGCGGGTGTCGTGGCGGCTATAGCAGCAGCCCGCAATGGCGCGAAGACTGCCTTGATAGAGGTAAAGGGATACCCGGGAGGAACGGCGACAGAAGGTGGTACGGCGCTTCACAGCTTCTATAATCTGTGGAAGGCCTTTCCCGGTGTCAAAAAGCGTCAGGTTGTTCGTGGGATTGCTCAGGAGATTATCGACCGGCTTCTAAGAGTGGGCGGGACGTCGGGACATGCCGAGATGTCCAAAGGGTATAATTATGATTCTGTTTGTACGTGCATTGATACGGAAATGTATAAACTGGTCACTTTCGAAATGCTTGTCGAGGCGGGCGTTTTTGTTTGCGTCAATACGCTTGTAGCCGGCGCGATTATGGACGGTTCGCGGATTAAGGGGGTGATAGTGGAGAGCCGTTCCGGGCGGGAAGCGTTCTATGCAAAATGCTTTGTGGATTGTACTGCATACGGCGACCTGGCAGCTTTTGCCGGGGCGAAATACAGTGAGCCGAACGATTACCCGGTTGTAAATAGCATCGGGATTGCTAATGTGAGTATAGAAAAACTTCATGATTTTCTTGAAAAGCACGATGCCATTATCCAGCAGGCCGAGGGTATTCGCAGCGGTAAAGACGGCCAAATCGTACGAATTCAGGGCCGGACCGCAAAACTCCCTGGCGGTTTCGGTGAGAAAGCCGGGAAGATTGGCATGTCAATGGTAACAACGACGGTGCATGATAACTACTTTATGTTTATAAAGCTGAATTTCAAGATGCCCGTGAGTCCAACCAACCGGGATGAAGTGACGAAAGCGGAATTAGAGTTGAGAAGGCGTCAGGCCAAGGCAATCGAACTGTTCAGGGAATATATCCCCGGATGTGAGAAGGCATTTATCGCCCGAACGAGCCCCAAACTTTGCATACGTCGCGGCAGATTGATTACGTGCGATTATGACATATCACACGAAGATGTTATCGAAGGACGACATTTTGATGATGAAATAATGGTATACGGATTTCACGATTCGGCGCCGCGTTATCAAATAAAAAATGGAGGAACGTATGGATTTCCGTATAGAGCGCTGCGAGTAGCGGGTATTGAGAACCTGTTGGCCTCGGGGATGTTGATAACCTCCGACCATAGGGCCCATATGTCCACGAGGAACACCGTATGCTGTATGGGGCAGGGGCAGGCTTCAGGTACGGCGGCGGCCCTGTGTGCAGCTAAAAACTGCGGGACGCGTGAGCTTAAATACGCCAATTTAAGAGAGGCGCTCAAAAAAGACGGCGTATATTTTGAAAGTTGAAGTCTAATCGCACACAATCGTCACGAACATCGGGATTTAGGGTGGTTGCGATTTGTGAAATTGTGACTGATGCATCTGGGTAAGAGTAATAAAAAAAGAAAACATCGTGCAGCACGCCGCTACGCGATGTTTTCCGGAGGGGAGAAAATTGTATTTTTTCTACTTCCTATTATCGGTTAAACCACAGGGGCTACTTTAG
>Ga0209427_10005264_pt1 | contig 14842 bp, 12 predicted proteins | sample DeeMarSWOR136_30_FD_187465 | JGI IMG/M metagenome (GOLD analysis project Ga0209427, IMG submission 187465) | Marine sediment microbial communities from White Oak River estuary, North Carolina - WOR-1-36_30 (SPAdes) (version 2) | ecosystem: Environmental > Aquatic > Marine > Intertidal zone >...
CGTTATCGAAATCGAAAACGGTATACCCCTCCCGACTCAGACTTTCCACAATTCCCAGACGCATGGTTTTATTGTCTTCCACAACCAAAATTTTCAGATCAACTTTCATGATAAATTAGTTAAAAAAACTTTTAAAATATTATGCTTATCCTAGCTTAATTGAAATCGTATCATACATAATATTCTGACCAACAAATAATGGTTGAGCTCAGCGGACGCAAACAAAACGGCGATGCGTTTCGCTTCTCCAACACCTGTGCCCGAATTAACATGCATGAGCTGCAAAAGGAACGCGTTTGTGTTACGTTGCAGCGAGATGTTATGCTTTTATTTTACTTAAGACATAAACTTTATCATTCCAATTATCTAAAATGTAGATTTTCTTTTTGTTGCTAATTTCTAAATCTATTGGTAAAACATTTTCATTAATATTTTTCCCCAAATTGTAATCCTTTAATAGATTACCCGATGAATCATATATCTCCAGACTTTTGCAAGAAAAAGTTGTTAAATATATAATGTTTTTTTCATCTAATTGAATAGCAGGTTGACTCATTGCTGCATGTAGAATTGGAATTTGATTTACGGAATTAAATCTAAATAATTGATTTCCTTCAGAATCCATTTTAGCTATATAATTAGTAGCTAAAGAGTCACCTGTAGTTTGGCCAACAAACCAAATATTATTATTACTATTTATAGCTAAATCTGAAATCAAATTTGCAGGAAAAGTATTATCTAAGACTTTCGGTAATGATATCTCTGTTAGTTGCCAAGTGGATTTAGATATTTTAAAAAGTGAAAAGCTATTAGTTACATAGAATAAATTATCTTTAAAGATTAATACCTCTGGATTAAAGTCAAGAATAATATTTGAAAAATCCAATTCATTTAGAAATTCGCCATTATGGTCATGTATCATAATGCAAAATCCATCGTATGATTCCCAATATTCAGTATTTTCATCTTTCTTGTATGGTATAGTTAAAACACATAAATTGTGTTCATTGTCAAGAGTAATATCAATGGGTGAATATCTCGGATACAATCCTTTTGAATAGTTATAAAAGTCTACAGTTGTGGCTAATAAATTGCCATCAAAATTAAACTTTTGAATTACTAGATTATCATTTGTTGAATGAATTTGGCCACTTAAAATATAAATTAATTGTTTTTCATCATCTATACAAAGAGATTGTGGTTTATCGAGCGTATTAAACTGAAAAGTTAATTCATAAGAATAAGAATTTTCATCACTTTTTATTGGATTACTATCTTTTGAACAACCCAAAATAATTAGAAGAAAAAGGACAAATAATATACTTATCGCTTTCATTTTAATTTCCTTCAATTATTTTTTAAAGTATAACAGACTGGGCGTAACCAGCGCCCTCAAATTATCACTTGTTTATTGCTTACCTATTATGGGCGTCTGATTCACGCTCATGTTATGTGTATTTTGTTAAAGCGTGCTATTAATCACTTAAAAAATACTATATTGCCTATTATTTTTACTAATTGTTGTCGAGCATTTTTTATTCATTATAATATTTATATATGCTCACACAATATGGTATTTCATCATCTGGTGTCGAAATATTAACTACTCTGTTAATCGTAGTACTTACAGAATCAGTTGTCATTAATATTTCCGATTGTGCTGGAAGGGTTTCTATACAGGCATAACATATCAATTCAGCACTTATCTTATCACACTGTATATTCAAGCGATCAATTAATAAATCTAGATTTTCTTTGTGACCAATAGGATCACTAACTGTGATTACAGGTTCTAAATCTGTAACTAATTTATTAATCTCTGACTTCACAATGTCTGAGTCCATATTGATTATTCCAACTTTTAGATTATCACAATCTAGATTCTCCCAATCATTACTTAAAGTATCAAATGCTTTATTGCAAGAAGAAATACAAACAATAAAAAATAGAATGAATGTATAATTTTTTATTGTCATAGAATTATTATTTATAATCATAAGATGTTCCTTTTATGCAATAGCTGCTCTTCGAAATTACATTCTGTTCTATTCTTGATCCTACTTTATTTATGAACATAATATGATATTAATTGAAAAAATATATACAACCAAATCCTACAAGTCGGATTAAGACCTGCAATTAATACTTATATGGTTCATATTTCAAATATCACTAAGCCAATAACTTTCTTTTAATACAACACTCTCATTTGAATCGATAATTAAACTCTTTCCCTCATACTTATTAAGGAAATTTTTAACATTCCAGATATATTTATTTAAGTCGCCGTAAAAATAGTAAAATCTAATTTTCCAAGGACTAATACCTGATTCTAAGCCATAGCTCTGGGCTGTTTTTACAGCCAAAGTGTCTGTAACATTAAAAGGCATTCCCAGGAGTGGATGAGAAAATACATCTACAACTCCTTCATTTCTCACAATATTTCCCAAGGAATCCTGATAAGTAGCCACAATGTGATATGTTGAAAAATCCTGTATTTTTATATTATAGAAAAATGAGATACAATATTTATCATTTTTTAAGTAACTCTGTGCTTCATAGGGAATAGTCTCAGCAGATCGCAGCTCTAAATGTTTTTTAAAATAAGATTCTCCAAAGCTATGGATTAAATATTCTTTGGATTTATCTATGATCCAACTGGGGGCAGCTGCCCACCCGCTTGAACTGGGCATTTTATTAATATAATAAATGTTGCATGGTTGACCTTCAATAATTTTTGTTTTGTACTCCCAATAGTTCATCGACTCACCCTTATCAGGTGGCAAGATCTCGCTTTGAATGGGATTTTTATCAATCTCACAGCTCATAATGAATGATGACACAATTATTGACATTAAATAAAAATTAATTTTCATGATATGCTCACAAGATTGTCTTATTTATGGTATAACCTCTCTTTTTCGGTATTCATTAGAAATTATATATTGGTAACGGTTCAAATGGTTCAGTGGCCCCCGGTACATATATCCTGAGAAGTAATGGGCCATTCTGGTTAAAATTCATTTGATAGTTTAATTTTAAAGGAGTTAGATCAAAAGTTAAATCCTTGATGATTAATGCCTCACAGGCATCCCCATTGGCATCATGTGACAGAAATATCTCTGCCTGAGGCGGATAGGTCTTGATGATTCCCTTCCAACCATAGAGTTTGAAGTAATGTTTTTCACATCCTCCGGCATAATCAACTCTTAATTTCAGTTTATTCTCCTCAATCTCTGCGCTCCTGATATAAGTGGGATCAGGATCTATTGAAATTTGATCTAGATCTTCGAAAAGAATTATCCAGCTGTGGGAGATGACGTTGTGATGATCCGGAAAAAGAATATCACGCCAATCACAATTGAGTATCAAAATAAGTGATAGACATAGTATGGTTAAAAATATTTTTCTCATCTATGTTTTCCTTCTTTCAATTTTATAAATATTAATGATCTTACAATACCTCTTCGAACAAAATCGGGCATAGATGCTAAACGAGGTTAAAAACCCAAATGTTTTCTTTTTCATACTTGTTTAGTCTTCCTTTAATATTCTCCCCCCTCATGCCTTAGAAAAGAACAGAAAAAAGGGGGCTTACTATTCTTATACCATCTCCAGTTTTTAATCAGATTGATTAACTTTAATTTCTATATAAAAGGTACATCCTTTTTCCCTGTTATTCTCTGCATAGATATCTGCCCCGTTCTCATTACATAATTTTTTACAGATTGCCAACCCTAATCCAATACCATTATCCTTCGTGCTGAAGAATGGATTGAAAATTTTTACCAGATGATCTGCTGTAATCCCTGGTCCTTCATCAGAAATGCCCATCAATATATTTGTTTCTTTCCTCTGGGTACTTATGAATATTCTACTCCCTGCTGGAGAAACATCGATACTATTTGTGATTAGATTCATCAATATCTGTCGAAAATGATTTTCATCGAACCAAATTTTTAGATTGATATCAGAATATACAAGATTCAACTGTTTTTCTTGAAGTCTATAGTGTAAAAGATCTTCCATCTCATTAAGTGATTCTTTTATATCCACCCATTTTGGCACAGGTTGTACCGGGCGACTGTAATTTAAATATTCTGTTACCAGTATTTTTAGTTTGTGAATTTCCTCCAGAATTTTGCCGGCATAGTCTGCGTCCAATTGCTGTTTTTGCAGATCTTCTTTTACCAATCCGGCCATGAGTTCTATACTGCCCAGGGGATTCCGGATCTCGTGAGCAATTTGGGCCAGAATTTCCTCTTTTTCGCTATTATGTTTTTGCAGAGCGATTCTCATTCGTTCCATGGAACTGCTCAATATTCGTAATTCTCCCTGAATATTATCTGGTACAGGATACTGAAAATTTCCTTTTCCTAATTCCTCACTGCATTTTACCAGGTTTTCGATTGGTCTGGAGATAGCTCTGGCCAGGAACCAGCCTGCTAGCAAGGTGACAATTACTGCTCCTGCTCCAATCAACCAGAATATGAATGCAAGCACGTCAACTCTAGCCAGTCTAGAAGCACTCTCCCGGATTCCCAGATAATGATCTTCATCAATTCGGTAAAATCCCCATAAGAACCATTCGCCAGCTTGACTTTTAAAGGGTTCAGAAGTAACAGTTTGCCCGGGATGCAGCTTGAATATTTCATTACGATTTAAAATTAAAGCAGGTAATGGATCCATTTGCCCTAAATTTTTTGATGTCTTATACATAATATTTAAGTCATGCCCGAATAAAAAAATCTCATCAAGTTTAATTCCTCTGATTTGTTTTATCAATTCACCTTGATAATACATTTGAGCTGTGGTGGTATCTGATTCTGGAATCAAATATTCCAGATATTTCAAATTCAACTGAGAAGCGATACGACGCGTACTGAGATTTACCTGTGACGCTAACTGATTTAAGTAAATTTCTTTCACCGTAACATAAGAGATTCTGGAAATAAGGAAGACAACGGTAATAACAATTATCATAAAGGTGATGATAATTCTGAATCGAAGCGATAGTCCTTGAAGATTTAACATGCTCATACTCTTTAAAATCGATAAATGTTACCTCCATAAAATACATGTGACCCTGATCTCTTTTCAAGTATATTTCCTCTTATCATAAATATCTTTTTTTAAACTTACAAAAGTGCCTGGAATCCGATCCACCATTGAGCCACCCGGAAGGTATGCTGAAATTCCGGGTCAATTAGAAGATGTATTTGAAAATCAGGCGATACTCTGACGGTAAACTTGCTGATAATATCGGTAAATTCTTCGGTCAGGATTTTATCTGGCTCTTTATACCGCTCCCCGAAATTGGTCTCCGCTTTAGTAGAATCATACTCTGTCCGCTCTCTGATTTGAAAATAGGCAATGGTTTCATCCGAGATATTCCAGCTGTATAAGCTCCGATTAATACCCAGCATAATAGACCATTGGGAGTTTAGTCGGAAATCCAGTAGAAGTGGTATCTGAAGTGACCATTCCACTGCCTGATATTGCCAGTCCAAAGCTTTCTCCTCGATAAGAATGGTGGTCTGATCTGCATCGTAATATCCAGATGCATAATAATGAGAATATCGATAAACGCTTGCCGGCTCCCAGCTGGATATTTGAGATTTTTTGTGGGAATAATAGCATCCGGCCGAGAGAAGGCTTTTTTCTGTTAACTGTAGATGGGCATTAAACATGATTTCATGTCGATTCATTTTACGTTCACCTGAGCCAGATCTTATATCAGATAATGAGTAGTTATTTAGGTATTCATGAACACCTTCATCATATGTCCAACTACCAGCGTAATAGGAAGTGTCCTCGATTTCGGTACTATTCTGTAAATCAATGTCGCTGATAGTGTAACGATAATAGGAATTAATTTGATTTCCATTGTGGGTAGTTTTGGTAAAATTAATACTGCCATACCAGTTCTCACCATCATTATTCCAGGTCTGATCTATGGTGGATTTACTCATACTCTTACTCCAGTCTGTAATGCTATTTATTTGATTGTATTGATATTCAGAGGAGTAGATTGTCTGATATGACTGTTCTGCTTCTCCTTTCAGATATCCGATTTTTATTCCGGAGTACAGGGAAGGATTGAAGAAATAATTTACACCTGTTGATAAGTCAAAATGTTGATAGTTTTGATCGCGATCTAACTCATTATAGTAGTAAGAGTCATAGTTATTAGTATTTCCATATTCATCACTTTGGGAGTTTACATAAATTCCATCCCGTGAGTGGATGACACTATTCAGGGAAAAACCCACTTTTAATTTACTGGTTAAATGTGATCCTAAGAAAAAAGAGAGGAGATGCCCATTATTGAGCATCTCATCCTGACCAACTTGGCGATCCTTGATCGGAACGTTCTGGTCTTCCGCAACCCTAATATTAAAAGCATCATAACCATATCGATTTAAATATATCCAGGTAGGCATGGAATAAAATTTTTCCTGTTTATAGATCAGCTGATAGGTAGCTCCCAGGAACATTTTCGAGGAGATCCCAAAAGGATAAGTCATATATCCCAGGGAAAATATTGGTTCAGGTTCTTTTCTGGTAATGTTATACCAGCGTGGATCTATATAGTAAGGGGGGTAAATGTAACTCAGATCGTAATAGAGGTACCCGGGATATCTCTGGATGATAGGAGCTTCGGTCCGATCTCCTCTGAAATCAAGATAGATAAGGTTACTTTTCGAAAGTGTTGGCAAATTTGCCGGATTTAAATATAAATCAAGAAAGGGATCATCTACCAGACTCACTGAAACATCGCGGAATCTGTTTAATCCGAAAGTATTCAGATAATAGCTGTTAAAATATAACTCAGATTGCTCAAAACTCTTAGCGGTGACGCGTTCACCCCAATATTGAGCATAGCTCATTATAGGGATCAATAGAAGAAGAGACATGATAATTCTCTTTCGCATATAAGGTCTCCTTTTGTATTGGAAAATTATGAATTACAATCAAATTGGTTTAATAATTTTTCCGATAAAGAAAAATGGTACCTGCATAACCATTGTATTGGATAAATAAAAAAGACTTATCGACCCACGTATAAAAATGATCATCCTTATTTGATATTCTCAATAATTTTAGCTGTTTTTGCATTTATTTAATCAGTTATTCTCTAATTGATGGTTTTCAGGGTATTTGGAACAGAGAAAATCAATCCAAACACAGTTGCAGTAAAATGTTCTTTCTTAATACTTTTATAATGGGACATCTTTATTCCCATAATTTTCAATGAATGGAATAATGACTAGGGTATCCTTTTTACTTGCCATGATCCCTTGTTCATTATGTTACTCTGATTATCGAATTGGGTGAACATTCCGGAAATGATATCATTGGTTATTGTCCCCTGTAAATGAAATTCCTCTTTACCCTGCAGGGCGGTATCATACAGCGCAAACCATAAAGAATCCTTTTTATTATGGGTACCGTTCATGATCAGATAAGTGCTCATGAATGTATCAGATTGAAGAGTGGCGGAACCGGTTAGAGTAGGAGAATCTTCAAAACTTCCCTCTATAAATGTGAGCAGCAATTGATCATGATCCAGACTGCCTTCCCAGCTACCTTGGACCAATACGAAAAAGTTTGATTGAACCGGATTTTTTTCACTTTCACATGCCAGACTGATAAACAAGATAGAAATGATAATGATAACCTTTTTAAGAATCATTTTCATTTTCCTTTTAAAATGTATTTTGATCTGTTTGAGTATTTTATACTATTTAAGCACTGGCTATAACAACCATTTTACCATGTTACATAGGTAGTAACACAAAACTAATGCCAGTTTTTGTAAGGGATTTAAAAAACAATACAATTTCTTAATAAATATAGATTTGTAGATGATTGGCAGGTGGATAAATACAGTCAGATTGTTATCAAAAATCTGATAATTTTTCAGAAATCTGATACTTCAGAATGATATTTTTGTAGTGCTTTTTTGAGGGTAGTGCTGGCGAGAAGGGCACATTCATGTTTTTGCTGGGGGAGACCACCCAGATAGTCTAAAACATCTTTTGATTCGATTTTTTCCGCCTGGTTTAAGGATTTCCCTTTGATCATTTCGGTTAAGGCTGAGCCGGCTGCCTGCAGTCCGGCACAGCCAATATAATCGTATTTTGCTTCCACAATATGGTCGTTTTCGATGGTGAGTTGCAGAATCATAATGTCCCCGCAGGTCCCCTGGTCTTTAGCTGTTACAGAAGGATTTTCAATTTCTCCAACATTGGTTTTTTGAAGAATGAATTGAATACCTTTATCGGTATAACCCATTGCTTTCAATAACTCAATTCTCTTCTCATCCATCTAATGGTTCGTTTATAATATTTTATATGATTAGTACTTTAGTTCCGAAAATATTTATAGTAACATATTATTTATATTATATTCAATAAAACTGTCATTTCGCGTCCCGCATTAGCGGGAAGAAATCTTTATAAGTTCAATAGATTCCTCCCCGTCTGGCCGCCGGACAGGCACTTCGCTCTCCCGGCCGGCCGGGAGAGCTTCGGTCGGAATGACTTTTAAATCATTTTTTTCGGAGTAAGGTAAACAATCATAATATTTTATTTGGAAATGTAGATTTCTCAGTCAATAGTTACAAATATTTTTGAAGTTCCTTTACTTTATCAACATTTTCCCAGGTGAAATCTTTGTCTTTCCGGCCGAAGTGCCCAAAAACTGCCGTCTTTTTAAAAATGGGACGGTTCAATTCCAGGTGATTGATCATGCCACCTGGTGTAAAGTCGAATATTTTGGAAATAATGCGGGTGATCTCCTCATCCGGTAACTTACCGGTGCCGAAGGTATCAACCATCAGACTTATTGGTTCAACCACACCGATGGCATAGGCAACTTGCAATCCACATCTTTCAGCCAATCCTGAAGCCACTATATTTTTTGCCACATAGCGGGCAAAATATGAGCCGGAACGGTCAACTTTAGTAGGGTCTTTACCGCTAAAACAACCGCCACCAACAAAATATGAACCGCCATATGTATCGACCACTACTTTTCTACCGGTCAGACCAGTGTCTGCCTTGGGACCACCAATCACAAACCGGCCAGTGGGATTAATGAAATATTGAATATTATCTTTGCGAAATTCTTTCGGTATGACTGTTAATATCACATTTTCTATGATATCTTTTCGTAGTGTTTCCACATTTATCTCAGGATCGTGATTAGCCGAAATCACTATTTTCTCCACCGCTACTGGTTTTCGATTCTGGTATCTCACGGTAACCTGGGATTTACCATCGGGTCTGAGATAGGGGAGCACGCTTTTTCTGCGTGCTTCACTGAGGCGCATGGTTAATTTATGTGCCAGCATAATCGGTAAGGGCATCAGTTCTTCGGTCTCGTTTGTAGCAAAACCAAACATCATTCCCTGATCACCAGCCCCGGCTCGATCCACCCCAATGGCGATATCCGCTGACTGTTGATTAATGTTGGTTAAAACCGCGCAACTTTCATAATCAAATCCATAATGCGGATTGGTATACCCGATTTCTTTTACGGTTTCCCGGACAATGTCGGGAATATCGACGTAAGTTTCACAGGTAATCTCACCTCCGACAATTACTAATCCTGTGCTGATGAAAGTTTCGCAAGCAACCCGAGCGTAAGGATCATTCTGCAAAATTGCATCTAAAATTGCATCAGAGATTTGATCCGCCATTTTGTCAGGATGACCTTCTGTGACTGATTCTGATGAGAAGGAATATGACTGCATGTTTTATTCTCCCAATTATATTAATCGACAATGAGTTCAGAATAATCTCCGACATTAAGAGATCGGACAGGCCCCTGGATATCTACATTCGTTCCAATGATTGAATTTCGCAGGTAAAGGGACCTTATGGTAGATTCAGAGTTAATAATGGATGCCAAAATAATAGATCTCTCGATCTTTGTATCGCGACCAATAGTCACGTTTGGACCAATTATGGAGTTTTGTATATTTGCCAAGGGGTGAATGAACACCGGTGGAATAATAATGGTGTTTTTATATTTATAGGTTTTTTTTGAAAAGTCTCTTTTTAAAATGATTGCATTGGTCTCTAATAATGTCTCTGGTTTACCACAATCATACCATCCATTCACTTTAAAGGTTGTAAATGGTTGAGCATCATCGATCATTATCTGGAGGGCATCTGTTAACTGATATTCATCGTTGGTTTTAATTCCTGCGGTAATAAGCTTGGTCAGTGCATTTTTTAAATCATTCCCATTATGAAAATAGTAAATTCCTACCAGGGCAAGATCTGAAGCAAATTTTTTGGGTTTTTCAATCAGTTTTTTTATAAAGCCATTTTTATTAAGTAGCGCCACACCAAATCTCCGGGGATCATCAACCTTCTTTACTCCCAGTGAATTTTTTCCGGCTTTAATAACTTTTTGTAAATTTGCTTCATAAATTGTGTCCCCGAGAACGATAATAAGTGGTTGATTGTCCAAATAATCCCTGGCTGTATAAATGGCATGACCAAGACCTAAAAACTCTGTTTGTTGAATAAAAGAGGATTTTATTTGATAATTCGCTCTGATAAATTCCTCGATTTTATTGCCAAGGTGTCCAACCACAAAAATTAACTCATCTATACCGTCACCGATTAGTTTTTCAACAATATGAGCAATCATAGGTTTATCTGCTACAGGAAGGAGTACTTTTGGTTGAGTCAGGGTGTGAGGTCTCATTCTGGTCCCATAACCTGCTACAGGTATAAGAGCTTTCATATTATTTTACTCCGCTGTCTTCTTTATATTTGCTAAGCTTTTCCTTTAAATAATTAATACTTTCAATTATATATGGATCCTTATCATAGATAAGTGCCAGGTAATAACTTACCCAATCTCCTATATAGATCAATGAGAAGATACGGGATAGTAAACTTTTACCTTCACCGAATATTTCTGCAACAGGCAAATGATTGCGATGAAAGATCTCCTTAGTAATTTCTAATCTTTTTTTGTTGCGAGGAAATTCTGAAGGATCTCTCAAGAAAATAATATGGAAATTTCTCAGAATTTCTTGGGGAGCCTCCCAACCCATTATTTCATTGTGATTCAGTTCCGGAAGAATGTTACTGAAGGCCAAGACTTTAGAGTTTTCATTGAATTGGTTCCGCCAACGAACAACTACAGGTGCCAGCACATCTGCTGCGCAATACATAATTGGAACTTTTTTATACAATTGCCGGGCTAAATGATTACTCAGATGGTGACTGTAATCTTTCTCGGGGTGGTTCCTCTGCCGCAATTCCTTAATAACTTCAATAGTTTCATCGATATCTTTATGTTTTACTTTAACTAATCTTAAATTGTGCAATAAATGCAACAAGGGGAAATACATGTATCCTAGAGCCTGTCTTGGGGGAAAGCCTTCTGGGATTTTGATTAATGGTATTTTATATTTTTTAGTAAGCTTTTCTAGCTGTCCACCACTGGTTATCGCAACGAGTTGAGCTTTTTTTTCAATGGCTGTTTTAAAAGAAAAAAGAGTCTCTTCTGTATTTCCGGAATAACTGCAGTAGATGACTAAGGTTTTCTGTCCAACAAAATCTGGTAAGTTATAATTTCTGTTCACAAAAAAAGGAATGCTAAGATCTGATTTTAAATAAGCTGCAAGTAGGTCACCAGCAATAGCGGATCCTCCCATTCCATTTAAAACGATACTATCGAATTCAGTGCCAAGACTATTCAGTTTTAGACTTTTAAGGAATGAAGCAGATTTGCTGATTTGATTTGGGAAGTCGCAGATAAATTTGTAAAAATCTGAATGATCAGATATTCGCATGCCGTGCTCCTTGATTTGTGATGGATCAAAGGTGTATGAATAAGTTGTGTGAGAATGATGCAGCTGAAAATCATCTGGAAGAATAGAGATTACTCTTTATTTATTATATTATAATTTTTTTTCAATACTGTGGTAGGAACAGTAAAAATTTCCGCATAAAACGTTTCACTGATTTTTTTTACGGCGGAGGCTAAATTTAGCTTTTTCACCCTTGTAACAAGTTTCTGACATTCTTTGAATGATAAATTTCTGATTACATTTTTAATTTCCGGAAGAACCAGATGATTGGCGGAAAAGCTCTCCAGTCCCATTCCAATAAGTAAAGGTATAGCAACTGGATCGCCTGCCATTTCACCGCACATACTGACCTGAACACCTGTTTTTTTCCCGACATCAATCACGTATTGTATAAGTTCGAGTAAGGCGGGATGAAAATGATTATAAAGGTGTGATATTTTTTCATTTGCTCGATCTACCGCCAAAGTATACTGGATGAGGTCATTGGTTCCTATGCTGAAAAATTCAACTTCTTTGGCAAAATGTTCGGCCATAATTGCCGCTGATGGAATTTCAATCATAATTCCAATATCTATTTTCGGATTGAAATTTTTACCCTCTTTGGTAAGTATTTCTTTTACTTCGTTCAGGATCTTTTTGAATTGATAGATTTCCTCCAGGGAGCTTATCATAGGTAACAATAACTTTATATTATTATGAACATTGGCGCGCAGGATGGCCTTTAATTGAGGAATAAAAATTTCCTTATGATCCAGGCAGAACCTAATAGCTCGCCATCCTAAAAAAGGATTTCTTTCTGGATTACCAACTAATTCAGGTAAGACCTTGTCTCCACCAATATCCAGCGTCCTGATAACAATCGGGTGAGGTTCCACACTCTCTGCAAACTGCTTATAATTTTCAGTCTGATACTCTTCCGATGGGAGTTCATTTCCTCCCAGGAATAAACCTTCTGTCCGATAAAGGCCAATCCCTTCAGCTCCGGATTTTTTTAATTGACTCAACTCTTCCAAGAATTCAATATTTGCCATGACATTTATTCTTTTGCCGTCTACTGTTTGGGCCGGCTTCTGAGCATTTTTCAGGAGGTTCTGTTCCAGTATCAGAAAGTTTTGCTGTTTCTTAAGATAAAGATTAATATTTTCCTGGCTAGGATTCACAATAATAATCCCCTCATTCCCGTCTAAAATCAACTGGTCATTCTGATTTACAATATTAGTAATATATTCAGTCCCAACCACGGCGGGAACGCCAAGCGATCTGGCAACGATAGCGGTGTGTGAATTCTTTCCCCCTACATTGGTACAAAAGCCAAGGATTTTTTCGTTGTGAAGTTTAATAATATCTGCCGGGTTGATATTATCAGCAATAATTATTGCTTCTTCATTGAGTTTTACCTCAAGTTTTTGTCCAAGCATGTTCTTAAGAATTAAACGTTTTAAATTTTGGATATCAAAAGCGCGGTCTCTGAGATATTCATCTGATATCTCTAAAAATTGTTCTTTTTTGCTGCTAAATACTTTAAAAGTAGCATAAGCCGCATCAAAATGCTTCTGTTTAATCATTGATGTCACTTCATTTAGAAAGATGTGATCTTCCAGAATCGAGATTTGGATTTGGATAATTTCTGCAAAATCCTGTCCCAAAGATTTGTCTGTTTCTTCGAAAATTTTGATCAAATATTCTTTACTGGCTTGAAGAGCATCTTGAAAACGACTTATCTCATGATTAACATTCTCGGGCTTTATTGTACGCAATTCCATTTCATAGGATGGTTCATGATAAATAAAAACCGGTCCAATAACTATACCTGGTGAAGCAGGAATTCCCTTCAAGGATGTTTCATGTTTTTGCTTTGGTACCATAGAAGTGATTTTAATGAAATTGTATAAAATTTAACAATTTAAGATAGAAAAATTTCCTACCTATTTCAAATAGAAAATATAAGTGCTAAATAAACCGCCCTGCTGCCTGTAATATAATTTGTTTATTTCAATATTTTTACAGGAATAAATACTTATTAAATATAAAAAAATTTAATCGGAACAATCTCAACCAAAGTTACCAAACTTTAATATTGCATAATTGTAAAATTATTTCTCACAGGATAGATTACGAGGCTAATTTTCCCCGAATAATATGGCAAAATTTTGGCAATATCTTTGCAATAGCTAATAATGGCAATTTCTTGGGAGGCCATATTGAAAAGGATTTCATCCAGCTTAATTTTATCAATTCTATTTTTTGTGAGACTTCTTCATTCCCAGACAGATTCTTTACAAATTTTTTGGGATCCAAATCCTGAGACCGATATCGAAAATTATCAACTATATCGCTCCATGAACAGCAATAGTTATCAGCTTTGGAACACAATCCAGCATCCCATTTCCCATATAATAGATAACATAAATGTATCTCCTGGAAATTTATACAGTTACACGTTGGTTGCTATAAATTCAAATGGAATGCGCTCAGACTTTTCTGATACAGTGAGTGTAGGAATTCCTCAAATCAGATGGGCAATTACTGAGATGGTAAATAATGACTCACTGGTTGTACAATTATCAGATTTTATTTATGATCCTGACGATCACATATCGACACTTAAAATTTTGATATTTAGTGAAAGTCATCTCACAATAAAAAAGATTGCAAATGACATCATAATAAAACCCGACCCTTTAACTTTTTATGGGGAAGGGCAATTTTCAATGATTGTGTATGATCAGGACAGCCTGTGGGATCGAAAAAATATAGCATTGAATATTATCAACAACATTCACCATCCCCCTCAAATTACTTCTACGCCCATTACCACAATAGAAGCGGGAGAATTTTATCAGTATCAGCTTATAGCGAATGATCCTGACCAAGCAGATAGTCTATTTTACATGCTGGAAGAATCCCCTGGTTTTCTTCAGATAGATGAAACCACTGGCTTGATTAGAGGTGAAACAACTCTTTCAGATACCGGAAGTTATGAAATAAAGGTAATTGTAA
>Ga0209427_10005265_pt1 | contig 14842 bp, 13 predicted proteins | sample DeeMarSWOR136_30_FD_187465 | JGI IMG/M metagenome (GOLD analysis project Ga0209427, IMG submission 187465) | Marine sediment microbial communities from White Oak River estuary, North Carolina - WOR-1-36_30 (SPAdes) (version 2) | ecosystem: Environmental > Aquatic > Marine > Intertidal zone >...
CGACCCTTCGCGACCAGCCGCCGGCGTAGTTATTGAAGCCAAGCTAGACAAGACCAAGGGGCCGTTAGCTACGATACTAGTCCAGGAAGGAACCTTAAGGCTGAGTGATACCATAGTCGTCGGCACTACCTGGGGACGGGTAAAGGCTATGTTTAATGATACCGGTAAACGGCTCAGGAAGGCTGAGCCAGCGATTCCAGTTGAAATTTTGGGCTTAAGCAGTGTCCCCCAAGTGGGAGATATCATGAACGCGGTGGCTAGTGAGACTCAGGCACAGAAACTAATACAAAAGCGACGGGAAGAAAGCAAACAGGCCCCAGAATCAGTTAACCTCAGTAATCTCTATGACCAAATCAGTGCCGGACGAGTCAAGGAGCTTAATATTATTCTCAAAGCCGATGTTCAGGGCAGCATCGAACCGATAAGGAATTCCCTACAGGAGTTAAGCACTGAGGAAGTCCAGGTTAGGGTTATCCACAGCGGCACGGGCAATATCACCGAGAGTGATGTTATGCTGGCTATCGCCTCCAAGGGGATAATTATCGGTTTTGGTGTCGGTTCTCAGCCCGGTGCCCGGCGACTAGCCGGGAAAGAGAAGGTAAGCATCCGTTCCTATAAGGTAATCTACGACCTACTAACTGACATAGGTAGCGCTCTTAAGGGTATGCTAGAGCCGACCTACGTTGAGGTTATTGAGGGACGGGCTGAGATAAGAGACATCTTCCCGGTCGGTAAGAAGGAAAAGGTCGCTGGTGTCTATGTCACCGAAGGTAAGATAAGCCGTGGCGTCTCGGTCAGGTTACGGCGTGGCGAGCAGTCAGTCTGCGAATCTACGGTTAGCAGCCTCAGGCGTTTTAAGGACGACGTAAAGGAGGTAGCCGCCGGCTATGAGTGTGGGGTGGGCCTTAAAGACTTTTCTGAGTTTCAAGTCGGTGACATACTAGAATTCCTTCGGATAGATATTGAAAAATAGTAAGCACCATCAGAACAAGGAACGAGCATGTCGCATCGCATTGAGCAGGTGAACAAGCTCCTCCGCCGCGAACTCAGTGACCTACTCCAGCGTCAGGTCAAAGACCCTCGACTTGATAGCTTTGTGGCCGTGACTGAGGTTAATACTTCTACCGACATGAGACATGCCAAGGTATTCGTCAGTCACCTCGGTAGTGAGGCAGAAAAGCAAGAGATACTGAGGGTGCTCGGCTCTGCTTCAGGTTTCCTGCGTAAAGAGCTAGCCCAAAACCTGAAGATGCGGCGTATCCCCGAGCTAAGCTTCTGCTGGGATGACTCGCTAGAACGAGGCGACCATATCCTTAAGCTAATTGACCAGGTCACCAAGGATAGCACGGCCACCCAGCCTGAAGAGCAAGCTAAGGAAGCACCTTGAAGCCCGAGCCAGGTCATCAAGATAGTAATCCCGATGAGCACTGAGATTTACTGTGGACGGCATATTAAACGTTAATAAGCCCCAAGGCATGACCTCGTTTGGCACCATAGCCGCGGTAAGGAGACTGACCGGCGAGCGGCGTGTCGGACATGCCGGTACCCTCGACCCTGAGGCTACAGGGGTCCTGCCTATCTGTCTGGGCAAGGGGACAAAGATTACCAAATTCCTAACGGATACCACCAAGGTCTACCATGCCGAGATTGAACTGGGTAGGGCTAGCGATACCTATGACTCAAGTGGCCAGACTACCCAGCGGGGAGACCCATCGGGAATCAGCCAGGAACAACTCAAAGCTGCGCTGGCTGCTTTTCAGGGCCGGATACAACAGACACCACCGATGTACAGCGCGGTAAAATATCGTGGTAAGCGGCTCTACGAGCTGGCACGAGCCGGCATCCAGGTCGAGCGGCCCAGTCGACCGGTTAGAATCGACCGCCTGGAGCTTACCGACTGGCAACCGCCGCTCATCACCATAGAGGTAGTCTGTGGTAAGGGCACCTATATCCGCTCTTTAGCCCATGACTTGGGGCAGGTGCTGGGCTGTGGTGCCAACCTGAAAAGCCTAGTCCGCCTGCGGTGCGGTCTTTTCGGTATCGGGGATGCCATCTCACTAACCCAGCTTGAAGATGCCGCTCGCCACGGCTACTGGTATAAGCTCGTCTATCCCCTAGACACCGTGTTTTTAGATTGGGCAGCGATTGTGGTTAATGAGACGACGGAACAGCAAGTAAGAAACGGGCAGTCCCTAGCACTGGGGAGCCAGACTAGTGGCCAAGAAACCGCTTGTCCCGCGGAGTACTCCTTAGCCGGTTCTCCATCCCGAAATCACTGCCGTGTCTATGACCTTGACGGCTGCTTCCTCGGTGTGCTACGCTTCCACCCGGAAAGTCGGAGGTGGCACCCGGAGAGGGTATTCCGTTGATGAAAATAACCCTCCCGCGAACAGCGGGCAAAGCTGGGGGACTGCCGACGGCTTATCCGTAAGGTATCCAAAAGGAGGGTACACAAGGTGGGAGAGAATCACGAGGCATACTGCGTTAAATGTAGAAAAAAGGTCGTGATGAAGAACCACGAGCATATCACCCTAAAGAATGCCAAGCCAGCGGTACGAGGCGTCTGCCCGTCGTGTGGGACTAAAGTATTTAGAATCGGTCAGGGTTAATCATTAGTCAGCTCTACCGTGCTAAAGACTCGACAGGGGTAATCGGGTGAGGTAGACTTGTTTATCAAGCCTTTCTTAGCTGCCCGTTACCACTAGAAAGGAGAGAGGGTCAAAGGTGGGGAAAATAAATGTAGCTATCATTGGCGTGGGTAACTGCGTCTCATCACTGGTGCAGGGCATTCACTACTACCAGAAGGCAAAAGAGACTGAATTTGTACCGGGACTGATGCACGTTAACCTGGGGGGATACCACATAAGTGACATCAACTTTGTGGCTGCCTTTGATATTGATAAGAACAAGGTGGGTAAGGACCTCGCCCAGGCAATCTTTATCCAGCCCAACAATACCTTCAAGTTTACCGAGGTGCCAGCTACCGGGGTTAAGGTAGAGCGAGGCATGACCCACGACGGTCTCGGCAAGTATCTAGGCCAGAAGATACAGAAAGCCCCCGGCTCCACTGCCGACATCGTGAGAATCCTTAAAGAGACCCAGACTCACGTGGTGCTAAACTATCTGCCCGTCGGTAGCGAAGAAGCCACCAAGTGGTATGTGGAGCAGGTGCTAACTAGCGGATGTGGCTTCATCAACTGTATTCCCGTCTTTATTGCTCGCGAGAAGTACTGGCAGAAACGTTTTGAAGAAAAGGGGCTGCCGGTCATCGGCGACGATGTAAAGTCTCAGGTCGGCGCTACCATTGTTCACCGCGTGCTCACCCGACTTTTCCGAGACCGCGGCGTTAAAATGGAGCGAACCTATCAGCTGAACTTCGGCGGTAACACCGACTTCCTGAATATGCTGGAACGGGAACGCCTTGAGTCCAAGAAAATATCCAAAACCAACGCCGTTACTTCACAGCTAGACTATCAGCTTAACCCTGATGATATCCACGTCGGGCCCAGCGATTACGTCCCCTGGCTTCTGGACCGCAAGTTCTGCCACATCAGGATGGAAGGACGTACCTTTGGCGATGTTCCCCTGAACCTGGAGCTGAAACTGGAAGTCTGGGACAGTCCTAACTCAGCGGGTGTAGTCATTGACGCCATACGGTGCTGTAAGCTGGCCCTGGACTGCGGGCTAAAAGGGTCACTCGTAGCCCCCTCGGCCTATTTTATGAAATCGCCGCCCGTCCAGTACACCGACGACGAAGCCCGCCGTAAGGTGGAGGAGTTTATTAACAGCTGTAAGCAAACGAAAAAGAAAGCTGGTTCTGCCGAGTGATTGAAAAGTAAGCCGCTAAAGGCTTAACGGCAATACCATGAAAATAGCTTTAGTTTCCCCTTACGATTTTGCTTACCCCGGTGGCGTCGTCAATCACATTATGTCCCTGGGTAGCCACCTGGCTCAGATGGGTCATGAGGTGAAATTCATCGCCCCGGCTTCAAGCCCGATTACTACCCTCGGTGACCGGTTCATCCACATTGGTAAACCGCGTGCCATTCCCGTCAGCGGCTCGGTTGCCCGGGTGACCATATCCCCTTGGCTATCAACCAAAATAACCGAAATGCTTGAGAAGGAGAAATTTGATATCGTCCACCTCCATGAACCGCTGATGCCCATGCTGTGTACTACCGTACTTCGTATGTCACGCACTGCCAACGTCGGCACCTTTCACGCCTTTAACGGCAAGGGATACAGCATCGCCAAGCCTTTTGGACCCATACTCTTCAAGAGGTGGTTCAGTAAGCTTGACGGTCACGTTGCCGTTTCAAAACCAGCTAAGAAGTTTGTCAACAAATACTTCCCGGCAGACTACAACGTCATCCCCAACGGTATCGATACTCGACACTTTTCCCCCAACGTAGCCCCAATTGATGAGCTATGTGACGGGAAACTGAACATCCTGTTTGTCGGTCGTCTTGAGAAACGTAAGGGGGCTGACTACCTTCTTAAAGCCTATGAGCAGGTTAAACGCGATATCCCTAACTCACGGCTCATCATCGTGGGACCGGGCACCAGATTGCGTGGTAAATATGAAAAGCAGGTTAAGAAGCACAGCCTAAAGGATGTCGTTTTCGTGGGCTATACCAATTATGAAGAATTACCCAGATACTATAAGACAGCCGATGTTTTCTGTGCCCCGGCCACCGGCTGGGAAAGCTTTGGCATCGTTCTGCTTGAGGCGATGGCGGTAGGTAAGCCAATCGTGGCCTCAAATATAGATGGCTACGCCAGTATCCTAACCCACGGTGCGGAAGGGCTGCTGGTGCCACCCAAGGATGAGAAAAGCCTGGCTCAAGCCCTGACTTCTCTGCTCAATGATGAGGAACTGAGACAGAAAATGGGAGCCAAGGGGATACTCAAGGCAAAAGAGTTTGACTGGGAAAACGTTGCCCGGCGAGTAGAGGCTCTATACAGCAAGGTACTTAGTGAATCTCAAAAGAGGGGAACCTTTTCCTTAAGAAGAATGATTGCCGAAGACCTGCGCAAGCTGTTTTCTAAAAAAGTAAGAGCTAATGCCAAAACTAACCCAAGTTCGTAAGTCCGCCTACCATATCACCGAGCCACTAGTGCCGCTTCTAGTGAGGCGGCATATCACCCCGACAACCATAACCTGGATAGGCTTTGCTATTTCCCTCGGGGCTGCCGTTCTCATTGCCACCGGGCACCTTTTCCCGGCTGGCTTTGTGGTACTGGCTAGCGGGTTTTTTGATATGCTGGATGGAGCCCTAGCCCGGCACAGTAATCAGGCCACCCGTTTCGGGGCTGTCCTCGATTCGACTCTCGACCGCGTATCTGAGGCAGTGCTGCTCCTGGCTATTCTAATATTCTACCTGAGTTCTGGTAACCACCCCACCGTTGGGATACTGATTACTGGCCTAGCTTTAATCGGGTCACCCCTAGTAAGCTACGTCAGAGCCAGAGCCGAGACGATTGGTCTTGAGTGTAAGATAGGTCTATTTACTCGGGCGGAGCGGGTGATTGTGCTGGCCGTGGGGCTACTCGCCAGCCACTTTAGCTACGCCCTGGTTACGGCCCTAGCTATTATCGCTCTCTTCAGTTTTATCACTGCCGGCCAGAGACTTCGCTATGTGCTTAAACAAACCAGGAAATCACCATGACACGATATTAGATTCTCGCCATTTTATCGGCGAGGCTGACTATGCTATAAATATTTAGTGAGTCTAGAGGAGACACAATGCCAATTATTGCGGTTATTGGAGCACAATGGGGAGATGAGGGCAAGGGCAAGGTAGTTGACCTCCTTGCCGAAAAAGCCCAGGTAGTGGTGCGTTTTTCCGGTGGTGATAACGCCGGGCACACCATCGTTAACCACCACGGCGAGTTTGGACTGCACCTCGTCCCATCCGGCATCTTCTACCCCGGGGTTAACTGCATCATTGGTAACGGGGTAGCCATTAATCCGGCGGTCTTGCTTGACGAGATAGACCAGCTTCAGGGTAATGGGGTGGATACCAGCGGCCTTTTCATCAGTGACCGGGCTCACCTGATCATGCCCTATCATACCCTGCTTGACGGTCTGGAGGAACAGTCACGGGGCGGGAAGGCAATCGGCACCACCCGCAAGGGTATCGGCCCTGCCTTTGCCGACAAAACAGCCAGACTAGGCATCAGAATCGGGGAACTTCTTGATGAAGAAGCCTTCCTGGAGCGCCTCCGTCCCATTCTGGAATACAAGAACACTATCCTGAACAAAATATACGGGGCGACACCACTATCACTGGACGAAGTATACCAGCAGTACTGCCGTTATGGGGAGCGCCTGGTACCCCTTATTCGGGAGACAACCGTAATGCTCGCTGAAGCCCTGGATAGAAACGAGATTATTATTCTGGAAGGAGCCCAGGGGACACTGCTTGACCCCGACTTTGGCACCTATCCCTACACCACCTCCTCCTCCCCGCTGGCGGGCGGCGGCTGCGTGGGGGCAGGATTGGGGCCAACCAGAATTGACCGCGTCCTAGGGATATTTAAGTCCTACTGCACCCGGGTGGGTGGTGGCCCTATGCCAACCGAACTGAAGGACGAAACCGGTGATTTGATTCGGGAGCGTGCCCATGAGTACGGCACTACTACCGGCCGACCCCGCCGTTGCGGCTGGTTTGACGGCGTGGCGGCTCGTTATAGCAGTCGGGTGAACGGCTTAACCAACGTCGCTCTAACCCGCCTTGATGTGCTCGATACCCTGCCGCAGATCAAGATATGCACCGGCTATAAACTGGACGGGCAAACGATTGACCACTTCCCAGGAAGTATCACCACCCTTGCCAAATGCAAGCCCGTCTATGAGGAGCTACCCGGCTGGCAGTCTCCCACCAGCGACATCAGAGATTATGAGAAGCTACCGGCTCAAGCTAAGCAATATATCACCAGATTAGAAGGGCTTATTTCTTGTCCGGTCAGCATCATCTCAGTGGGCGCCCGGCGGGAGCAGACCATCCACAAAACGCCTATCCTATGAGCCGCTCTTAATTACTCGGTTATTTCATATAACCAGGGTAAGGAGATGAATAGAAGAGGCTTCACTATACTGGCAACTTTTCTCGGGCTCTGCATTATGGCGATAGTTCTGCCAGGTTGCCACCCGCCAGAGGTCCCAGAAGCCCCAGGGGCACCAAAGGAGTTCACAAGCTCCATCAAGCTGGGGGATGACGGTTTCCAGAAGACTACCCTTGAAGAACTCAATAGCAGAACATGGGAAAAGCCGCTACCGATACCTACCTATCTCCCCGAAGGCTACGAAATACAGGAAGTGTATATATATGACAGACCAGAAGAACGCGACTTTGTGGACTGGAAAATAGTGTTCCTTATCTCCGACAGTGAGATAGAACATTTCGATGGGTCGTTTCGGTGTAAAATAAAGCTAACGATATATGGATTTTTCTTCGGCGGTTTCAAGATGCCCTGGGCAGAGAAAGTAGATTTAGAGAAAACAGGTCATTCGGCTCTCCTTGAAAAACGAGAGGAAACTAACGGCCTATACTGGTCAAGAGGCTATGCAGCTGTACTCAGGGCAGGTAAGGGCATACCAGTGAGAGAATTAACCAGGATTGCTGCATCTACGTATGAATAAGTGATGCGTGCTAATGCCACAATCTTGGGAGAATAAAGCCCCCTTTATACCGGCAAATCAATGGTATAGTGCTTCAGGGTCTCCCGAATAACGGCGGCAGTCTTCTCATCGGGCTCAGTAAGGGGCATGCGGGGACTGCCCACCCGGAAGCCGATATGGTTGAGGGCATACTTGAGGGGAATCGGGTTAGCGACAATAAACATGGCGTTAATCAGGGGCATGAGGTGCCGGTGAATCCTGGCAGCTGTCTCAGTGTTACCACCGAGGTAGCTCTCCATCATCTCCTTAATCTGCTTTCCCACCAGATGTGAGACCACACTGACGACGCCGTAGCCGCCGATGGAAAGCAGCGGCAGAATATCGCCGTCGTTACCGCTCCAGACTAGGAAGCCATCTTTAGCCCCACTAATAATCTGGGAAATCTGGGCCAAATTGCCGCTGGCCTCTTTTATACCGATAATATTATCAAGCTGGCTTAAGCGTATCACCGTGTCCGCCGACATGTTAACCACGGTGCGCGACGGCACGTTATAGAGGATACAGGGCAGGCTAGTGGCTTCGGCAACCGCCTTAAAGTGCTGGTAAAGGCCTTCTTGAGTCGGCTTATTATAGTAGGGAACCACTAATAGGCAGGCATCAACCCCAATCTGCTCTGCTTTTTTGGTCGCTTCCAGGGCTTCGGCGGTACTGTTACTACCGGTATAGGCGACTAGGGAACCACGACCACCCACCACCGACTTCACTTCAGAAAAGAGGCGCACTTCCTCATCCTTAAGTAGGGTGGGGGATTCACCAGTGGTGGCGGCGAGCACCACTCCGTCACTCCCTGAACTAAGGAGGGCTAAGGCCAGTTTCTTAGCCTGCTCATAATCAACACTCCCTTTTTCATCAAAGGGGGTTACCATTGCTGTCAGCAGCCTTCCCAGCCTATTCATTTTTTCGCCTCCTCAGGTCTTACCCAGTCCCTTCTAACCATCTCCTCGGCAATCTGCACCGCATTGAGCGCCGCTCCCTTGCGCAGGTTATCCGCCACCACCCACATCACCAACCCGTTAGGATGAGAGACATCACGGCGAATACGGCCGACAAACACCTCATCAGTGCCTGCCGCCGACCACGGCTGAGGGTAAAGACTTATCGCCGGGTCATCAAGTATCTTGACACCCGGAGCCTCAGCCAGGATACGCTCGGCATCATCAGGAGACACCGGACGAGAGAATTCAACATGAATTGCCTCACTGTGCCCGGTAAACACTGGCACCCGAACACAGGTCACTGAAATAGCGATATCATCAGCGTGCATTATCTTCCTTGCCTCCTCCACCACCTTCCATTCCTCCCTGGTGTAACCATTATCCCAGAAAACATCTATTTCGGGCAGGATATTAAAAGCTATCTGATGAGGGTAAACATGAGGAATAGTATTCTGACCGTTCAAGACCTGCTTAACCTGAGTTGTCAGTTCGTCTACGGCCGCCGCACCAGTACCCGAAACCGCCTGATAGGTATCGACAATAATACGCTTAATGGGATTAACCCGGTGCAGAGGATAGAGGGCGACTACCATCTGAATCGTAGAGCAATTAGGATTAGCAACGATACCCCGGTGCCACTTGATGTCCTCAGGATTAACCTCAGGCACCACCAGCGGGACCGTGGATTCCATTCTAAAAGCGGCGCTGTTATCAATAACCACGGCTCCCGATTTGGCTGCCAGCGGCGACAGGTGACGACTAATCTCAGCGCCAGCCGAAAAGAGAGCAATATCTATACCCAGAAAAGACTCTGGGGTAGCCTCCCTGACCTCAACCTGCTTCCCTTTAAACATCAGTTTCTTGCCTACAGAACGCTCTGAGGCGAGAAGATCAATCGAGGCTATCGGGAAATCACGTTGCTCCAGAACCCTGATGAATTCCTGCCCGACTAGTCCGGTAGCCCCAACAATAGCGACCTTATACTCTTTCATGTTCTCTCCAGTCCAAGCAAGGCATCAAGGCCATAGATTAGCCCCTTGTGTCCGATTACTTTTTTAATCGCTATTATAACACCGGGCATAAAACATTCTCTACTGATAGTGTCATGCCGGATGCGTAGCGTCTGCCCCGGCCCACCCAGAATCACCTCCTGATGAGCGAGAAGCCCAGGGAGGCGCACACTGTGAATGGCAATACCCTCAACCTGCTCCCCACGACTATTTGCGGCCTGCTTCTGCTCTGGGACATCAAATGGGTTGCCTCTAGCCTCAGCCATCATTCGGGCGGTAGACAGAGCCGTGCCGGAAGGGGCATCAGCCTTAAGGTGATGATGTAGCTCTATAATCTCAGCATAGTCAAAGTATTTGGCCGCCAGCTTGGCGAGGTGCATCATTAACACCGCGCCGAGAGCAAAGTTAGGTGCCACTATTGCCCCCACCTGGTGGTCTAGTGAAAGCTGCTCAATCTCCTTAATCTCATCAGCAGTGAGTCCGGTGGTGCCGATTACCAAGTTGACACCTCTTTGCGTGGCAATGCGCACCGCTGGCATAGTGGCTTGAGCAATGGTGAAATCTACCAACACATTCGGCTGACAACTTCCGAGGATGTAATCCAGATCAGAGGCAAGGGGTACGACACCAGAGCCATCAGGCTTACGCAGGTAATCCTCCTTAGCCTTAAGGTCCACGGCACCGACCAGCCTAATCCCCGGCTCCCGGCCCAGGGCAATTACCACCTCTCCCCCCACCCTGCCCAAGGCACCATGAACTACTACCTTAATAGCCTCCATAGCTAATACCTCTTACCAGGAGGACGCTTGGGGGTACTTCTACCCCGGTCACGGTGAAACTCACCTTGCTTCCTGGGTTTATAACCCGAAGTCGCTCGGTCTTTCACCTTTGCTCCCGGCGTTCGAGACAGGTTGTCAAGCACCGCCCGGCGTGACAGGTTTATCCGGCCCATACGGTCGATCTCCGTTACCTTGACCGTAATTTCATCACCCACCTTAACCACATCCTCAACCCTAGCCACCCGATAGTCGGCCAGCTCACTGATGTGAACCAGACCTTCCTTGCCCGGTAGGACCTCTACGAAAGCACCGAAGTCCATGAGACGGGTTACCTTTCCAGTATAGATCTCGCCAACCTCTACCTCCCTGGTCAGGTTTTCGATGATTTCGATAGCTCTCCGCGCCGACTGCTCATCGGGCGAGCCAATTAACACCGTGCCATCGTTCTCAATATCAATGGTGGCCTTGGTTTCCTCGGTAATTGCCCTGATTGTTTTACCCCCGGGACCGATGACGGTACCGATTTTGTCCGGATTGATCTTCACCTTGTAAATTCTCGGGGCGTAGCGGCTGATTTCCGCCCGGCTGGCAGCAATCGTCCGCTGCATGATATCCAGAATAATCAAACGAGCCTCGCGGGCCTGCTCCAGCGCCTCTCTCAGGATTTCGAAACCAACTCCTTTAAGCTTGATATCCAGCTGCAGGGCGGTAATACCCCCAGCGGTGCCGGCTATCTTGAAATCCATATCACCATAGGCATCCTCAATGCCCTCGATATCGGTCAGGATAGCGTAGCTACCCTTCTCACCAGTAACCAGACCCATGGCTACTCCGGCCACAGCTCTGGTTATCGGTACCCCGGCATCCATCAGGGACAGGCTTGAGGCACAGACACTAGCCATCGAGGTGCTACCACTAGAGCTCAAGACCTCTGATACCAGGCGAATGGTGTAGGGAAAGTCCTCATGTTTTGGTAGTACCGGTAGGATAGCTCGCTCCGCCAGAGCCCCGTGTCCAATCTCACGACGCCCGGGGGTACCAATACGCTTGACCTCCCCACTGGAAAAGGGCGTAAAATTATAGTGGTGAATGAAACGCTTGGCCTCCTCAATACCCAGACCATCAAGCTGCTGCTCCATCCTGGCTGAACCCAGCGTGGTAATGGTCAGTACCTGGGTTCGCTCCCGAGTAAACAGACCGGAACCATGGGTGCGGGGCAGAAGCTCCAGTTCGCAACTTATGGGACGAATCTCATTAAGACTGCGGCCACTTACCCGCTGTGCCCTCTCCAGAATAGTAGCCCTTAACCCCGCCCTCATCTTATCTTCAAGGGCGGAGATTAAATCTTTCTCCGGGAACGACTCTCCCAAGCGCTCAATGAGTTCCTCCCGCAGAGCACTAACAACCTTCTCCCGCTGCGATTTATCAGGTTCATTAAGAACTTGGTTAAGCGAACCATCTACAATTTCCGAAACCCGGGACTCCAGTTCTGGGTCAATGCTAATCGCCGGGAACTCCGACTTGGGTTTGCCACAAGCCTCGCGAAGCCGTTCCTGAAGGCTGTTAATCTCCAAATTGGCTTCATGCCCGAACCTTATTGCCTGCATAATAATGTCTTCAGGAACCTCTCTGGCCCCAGCCTCCACCATCACCACTGCCTCTCTGGTACTAGCTACCACGAGGTCAAGGTGGCTATCTTCAAGCTGGGCCAACGTCGGGTTCAAAACCAGTTCGTTATTGAGATAGCCAACACGAACCGCACCCACAGGGCCATGAAAGGGCACCTCCGACATTGACAATACCGCAGAACCGCCGATAACTGCCAGAACATCAGGGTCATTTTCCTGGTCAGCAGAAAGAACGGTAACGATAACCTGGATGTCGCGACGCCACTCCTTGGGTAAGAGAGGCCGCAAGGGACGGTCAGTAAGGCGGCAGGCTAAGATCGCCTCTTGGCTGGGACGCCCTTCCCTTCTGATAAAACCACCGGGAATCTTGCCGGCAGCATACAGTCTCTCTTCGTAATCAATCGTGAGTGGAAGAAAATCTACCCCTTCCCGCGGCTCATCACTAACACAAACCGTAACCAGAACCACGGTATCTCCATAGCGGACAGTTACCGCCCCCTCGGCCTGGCCGGCAAGCTTTCCCGTCTCGATGATAAGCCTTCTTCCCCCTACTTCACACTCAAAAAGGTAACTCATCGTAATCCCCCATGAAGGCTTTACTTACGCAGCCCAAGCCGCGAAATTAGGTCTTGATATCGCTTGGTATCCTGTTTAGCAATGTAAGCGAGTAACCTTCTTCGCTGTCCTACCAGCTTAAGCAAGCCACGTTGCGAGTGGTAATCATGCCGGTTAGCCGCCATGTGCCCGGTCAGTTGGTTTATCCGCTCTGTAAGTACCGCTACCTGAACCTCAACGGAACCGGTATCACCTTCATGGAGCTTAAACTGATCTATGATCTCTGTTTTTTTAACCTTATCCAAAATATGTTCCCCTTTTCCTGAAATAACAGGCAACTTTGCTATCGATATGTCTTACTAAAAACTAGGAGATTATAACACAACGCTGCGGTAGCTGTAAATTCAGAAATAGATAATAGCGGCAACAACCTCTTAGATAACTACTCTGGCATTGACTTTAAAAACCATCTTGATTATAGTGGAGGCGATGTCCGTACCCTGTTTTAATGCTGTCAAGGAATTAGCAATAGGGGAACTAGGTTAAGCTAGGGCTATAAACCCTTCTCTTCCAGCGGATGCAGCCGCTAATATGTGCTAGGCTAATTTTAGCTTTGATATCGTAAACGGCTTTACAAATCATGAACATCGGCGTATGTAAGATTACCCTTCGCCTGCCGGAAAACTTATCCCTCAAGGGTAAGAGACAGGTAATGAAATCCATTACTAGCCGGGTGAAAAACCAGTTTAACGTTTCAGTGGCTGAGGTCGATGACCACGATCTATGGCAAATAGCCACCCTCGGGGTCAGCTGCGTCAGCAACAGTAAACAGCATGCTAACCAAGTCCTGTCCAAGGTGGTAAACTTCATGGCTAACAGTCGGTTTGAGGCAGAGCTACTTGCCTACGAAATTGAAATCCTCTCGGTCTTTTAGAAACCTACAAGGAAACAACCTCGAGGCCCTACCAGTCTTGTGAAAACTAAAAATGGATACTAAAGCCTTCCTTAATTATCTCACCGCCCAGGTAAGTTACCATGGTCAGATTGCCCACATCGAACATATCCCCACCCACCCGCCAAGCTACGCTGAACTCGATAAGCCTCTGACTAGTAACCTTCAGGACTGCCTCGAGGAGCGTGGCTTACTCCCCCTCTATACCCACCAAGCCACGGCCGTAAACCACGCCCGGGCAGGCCGGAGCGTGATGGTATCGACCTCAAGTGCCAGCGGTAAGACCCTGTGCTACAACATCCCTGTGCTGGAGACCGTATTAAGCGAGAAGTATTCCCGCGCCCTCTACCTCTTCCCAACCAAGGCACTGGCTCAGGACCAATTGCGTAACCTACGGGAGATGTCCTATCCCGCCTTACTCAAGTCAGACGAACTGGCTACCTTTGACGGCGATACCCCTCAAGCTGAGCGAACCGAGGTAAGAAAACGGGCCCGAATAATACTTACCAACCCTGATATGCTTCACCTTGGCATCCTACCCAACCACCAGTCCTGGTCCCGGTTTCTGCGTCACTTGAAGTATGTGGTCATCGACGAAGCCCACGCCTACCGCGGTGTCTTCGGTTCTCACGTTGCCGACGTGCTGCGCCGCCTGCGCCGTCTGTGCCAGCACTACGGCTCAAACCCACAGTTCATCTGCTGCTCAGCCACGGTAGCCAACCCCGGGGAGCATACCGAGAGCCTGGTGGGTTTGCCCTTTACCGTAGTCGATAGTGACGGCTCACCTCAGGGTACGAAGGATTTCGTCCTCTGGAATCCCCCGCTAGTCGATGAGGCAAAAAGCACCCGGCGTAGTGCTAATAGCGAAGCGGCTGACCTCTTTGCGGAGCTAGTAAGTCAGGGTGTCCGCAGTCTAGCCTTCGCCCGCAGCCGTCGGCTGACGGAACTTATCTATGTCTACGCCAGAAAGCGGCTAACTCAAGCCAGCGCCGACCTTAGCCAAAGGATAAAACCCTATCGGGCGGGCTACCTTCCTCAAGACCGCCGCCAGATAGAACAGGAACTCTTTAGCGGCCAGCTTCTGGGAGTGGTCGCCACCAACGCCCTGGAGCTGGGGATTGATATTGGCGACCTGGAAGCCACGGTGCTCACCGGCTATCCCGGTAGCATGGCCAGTGCCTGGCAGCAGGCCGGCCGCAGCGGGCGGGGTAGAGAGGGGGCGCTCAGCTTTCTTATCGCCCTAGATAATCCTCTAGACCAGTACTTCATGCGTCATCCCGACTACTTCTTTGAGAAGAG
>Ga0209427_10005266_pt1 | contig 14840 bp, 11 predicted proteins | sample DeeMarSWOR136_30_FD_187465 | JGI IMG/M metagenome (GOLD analysis project Ga0209427, IMG submission 187465) | Marine sediment microbial communities from White Oak River estuary, North Carolina - WOR-1-36_30 (SPAdes) (version 2) | ecosystem: Environmental > Aquatic > Marine > Intertidal zone >...
TAGCAGAAAAGGTTATCACAATCTATGAAAAAGGGAAACCCAAGGGGGACATTGATGAGGAGACATTATCCCTGGAGACACACAGTACCTTCAGGGTAGTAAGAGGGCTGTCAGAATTAATGAGGAGAAGAACTCATTTTGAAGAATCGTATACGGTGAACCCCCAAAAAGTGAGGACATACTTGTACGAAAAAGGGTTTGTAACGGACGAGGAAGAGCGAGCCAGCCTTTTATTGAAGGCTTCTGAAGAGTTTGATGTACCAATTGAGGGCATTGAAACATCTTTCTGGGCAGATAGAGAAGATTTCCAAATAGTGGCGTCCATTGATGACATTTCTGCTTCCGATTTAGTGAGGTACTATAACTTGTCGCTGACGCAGACCTTGTTATTTGATGCATTGTCTTTAGAGTTCACCACCTCCGGGAATTACCAAGAGATATTCAGGATGATAAAGTTTTTGGGATTGATGTATGAAATTCAATCTGAAGGCGACAACTTCTCAGTCAGGGTGACAGGGCCTGCATCCCTTTTCAAGAAAACCAAAAAATACGGAACCTCTTTGGCCAAATTAGTGCCAAAGATTATGAAAGCACCTTCCTGGAAGATCAAAGCACAAATTGAAACTGAAGTAGCTGGAGAACCTCGCATCTACATATTTGAACTATCTGACTCAAAAAAGGAGTTCTTCCCGGATGTATTAGAGGATACAGAGCAGTTTGATAGTGCAGTTGAGGAGCATTTTGTGAAACGATTCTCATCCTTGAGAAAGGACTGGGAAATCAAGAGGGAACCCACCATTTTAAAGGCAGGGCTGTCAGTGATGATTCCTGATTTCAGTCTGGAAAGAAGGGGAAAAAGATGTTACGTTGAAATTGTAGGGTTTTGGACACCAGAGTATATAGAGAAAAAAATCAAGAAGATACAGAACTTGAACCAGAAGATACTGTTGTGTGTTAACAAGGAACTGCAGTGTACAAGAAGGGATTTCAAAGAGAATGCGGATGTCATCTTGTATGACAAAGAAGTCCCTATGAAACCGGTATTAGAGAGGATAAGAAAAATTGAATTAGAACAGTTACAAGAGGAAAAGGGAAAACTCTCGTTAACAGATATTGAGTTAGCAGAAGATGTGACATTGCTGAGAAATATAGCACAGGTTCACAACGTGGGGGTGGAAACAGCAAAAGAAATTCTTCAAACAAGTGATACAGGCATAGTTGTAGGAGATACCTTCGTGAAGAACTCAGTACTCGAGGAAATCCAGAAAAGGTTAGAGAATCTGGAAGATATGCGGTTATCATCTGTGAAAAAGGTTTTAGATGAGTACAGCTTGAATGAAGATGTTTTAGGAAAGTTAGGATATGATATTGAGTGGAAGTCGCTGGATGCAGAAAATGCAGTAGTCAAACGCAGATCAGAATCAGATAGGTAACCTATCCTGTATCAACCCATTGATTTTCAATTAGCGTTTCTCCCAATTTTGTTACACGTGTGACACAAAGGTTATCTTGCGCTTGAGAATTTGACAGTCTCTGAAAAGGTTCTTAGTAGCTGAATCATCTGTTGATACGTGGATTGAGTAATTTTTTGCAGGTGGCGTATCCTTTTGAACTTTTTGAGGAGGGGAATACCCCCTGCTATTATCTGACGTGGCAGGAAATATTTTTAGACTGGAATATGTCTCAAAATTGAGATTATTAGATTTTGAGTTTCCTACTGAGTATATCAGATCATTCCCTGGACCTTAATATGGCATTATGGGAGTGAGAGAGATTTTAAAGACGCGGAGGAATTCTCATGTAGGGACTAAAGCCGAAACAGCATATATGGCATAAAAATCGTATATAGTGAGTATAATTTTGTAAAGGATGATGAGAATTCGTCCAATCAGCGATTTTGTCCTTTTGAGGAGAGAGTGATAAAGGTGCCGGAGTCAAAAGATCAAGCCAAGGAGGAGATAGGTGAAGAAAAGATGTGTGCTCCTAATGTGACATCTCCGGAATTTCTAGAGCGTGTACAGTTCGTGAAAGATCATGGAGGGAAGTGTGTTATGCTAGATATAGTGACTGCAGGTTTTACTGCGCTACAATTGTTGAGGGACATGAGTATGGTTATTCATGCATACAGAGCTATGCATGCAGCTGAATATGCTGAAGGCCATAGAGAACTGAAGAGTGGTCTAGAGAAGGGGGGGTTATCATTGCCTCCTTCTCTGTTTTGGCATCGCTCTCCTGTACTATTATATGAAGCGCTGAGGGCCGATCACTGAGATAGGTTTAAATACTTTTCACCAAAGAGAGAATATGGAAGCTGCTGAAGCTATTAAGAATTCACTGATTCACTATATAACTCCATAGACTAATCAAATCACAACGAACCAACAATCGAAAGATTCTTATTGAAGTAAGGCGGAGGTATAAAGAAGCGGCAGTGGTGTAGTCGGTAGCGAGGAGCCCACCAAGCTTCCTTACGCGGGTTCGAATCCCGCCTGCCGCACTATATTCTAGTTATCGCATTGGAAAAATCTTGTTCAATCTCACCTACTGACGGTGCATTTACAAGAGAATCCCATTCCAATGGACATTCAGTCTAAATTGATTAGACAACTCCATTACGGCAAAAAAGTGAAGAACTCTATTTTTGACTTTAATAATGATTCAAAAATATTTCGCATCTCGCTCTCTTTTCCTGGTGTTTTCAGGTAGTATGTTTTTCCACCTTCTAATTTCTTCTGCAATATCTCTTCTTTCCTCATAGAATCTCCCGAAATTTCTTTAGAAAGCCAATCAAGGAAAAAGAAATCTCTTTGTTTGTCAAATCTTTGAATAGAATTAGAAAAATGGTTAATTTGACCTATTTTGATACTGATCTCACTAGGATCTTGATGAACTACTTCTTCTATTCTGTTTATTATCTGCAGACCTTCATCAAAGGCTTCAATATCCACTGAAGGGTTTCTCCCCAAAATCTCATTGACCATCTGTGCCCATGACGTGAGTCCAATTGTATACATTGATCTTTCAACGTCCACATAAGAATCACCCCACATCTTCTCACCCAAAATTGAAAACCTCTCTTCAGAAAATCTTTTCCTAAGGAATCTATCTTTCTCAATCAAACCCGCCCTTGCAATTCGTGATATAGTATCCAGTAACTCTATAAAATCCTCTCTACTTGGTTTCTTTCTGAAAATTTGAAGAAGATCAAGGGTTATTTTCTGCATATCGCCTAAAGCTTTATAGTTTTCCCACTGCGAATGACATATTCGCTCACCATTTGCTGTAAAATTGCACGAAACATTGTCATACTTATCAGAGAGATTTGCTATCCAAAGAAAAGGGGCCCTTGGAATCCCTCTCCAGGGTCTCTGGTATTCTTTCATGAGGGTGCAAGTAGTCTCAATCAAATCTGGATAATTGGAGTAATTTTCTCTAAATTTCAAAACAATCTTAGGTGAGTTTTCCCTAAGCAAAACTGAAATATTTTGATAGAGAGTTTCTACGCAAATTCTTGCAATTTCTGTGGACAGCTCGGAATAATCTCCATATGTCTCCTCCATTGTTCTTTCAGCTTTAACAACGTTCAAATTACTAAGGTCGTGAGGAACGTTGACATCCAAGTTAAGGGTCAGGGTCAAATTTCTCCTGGCGGCTAGATCAAGAATCAATAATTTCATGAATTTCTGTATCCTTTCATCTGAAAGATTTTGTAAATAAGGACATAAAAAAACATTAAAAGAACTGAAACTCTGATTCAATATCCCTTCTTCCCCAAAACTGTCCACAATCCTGAGTACGCAATTGAGAACCTCTACATCATCTTCTGGTGGAGGTAATCTTGGGCCTGATGGAAAGCCTTTAGACAAGAACCATCTCAAATCATGTTGAACATGATTAGGAGTGCGAACCCACCCTCTAACAGCGTGGATATGAAGCAGTTTCTCCCTGTGCATTCTAGCAAGTTCCTCTGTCACATATTTCATCAATATTCTTTCCCCCAGTCGGTGATGTGTCAAAAGTGACACATCTCCCGAAATTTCTAGCCTTTCAATTTCATCTTCTGACACTCGAAGCGGGGGTTTGTATTCTCTAATATTATACTCTGATAGAAGTTCTTTGCAGATCTCTTCCACAAGATAGATGGGAATTCTTTTCAGTCTTAACCGTTGAAGCCTCTCAAATGCATGGTTTCCGATGAAAGTAGCTTGATCATAACTCACACCGAGTTCTTGAAGCAAGAAATTCCTAATATGTTTAGGCTGCCACTTGGCAACTTTATTCGTTCTCGTGAGTATTGGAACTCTCTCATAATAGAGATAATCTTCGGGAGCTAAAATAAGTCCTGATCTTTTAGTAGCTTCCACTAAAGCAGGCCACATTCTTCTGTATTGTTTCTTGAATTCTGCAATCTCCTCATTGGAAATTTTTTGATCTGTTTTTCCAAGTTCTTTCAAGATCAGATCATTTATTCTTCTGCCAGTAAGTATGATACTTGAACCCTCAGGTAACATGATTTTCTCCATGCTTGTTTCTCGGCATTTAATCTTAAATTTTTTGGCCAAAAGATACAAGGTTGTTATCATATAGTTGTATGAGAATTCATATACTCCTAATACTTCCAAGAATCTTCTGAACTCTGAGACTAGAAAGTTTGCTTCAGCTAGATTTACTCCAAGTTCATTTCTAGCAATTTCCACGGCCTCTTGCGGATTCCATTTTCGTCTTCCAACCGATTTTATAAAGAGATCTTTTTTAACCATTTTCTTGTAGTTGTCTGCCTTGATGGGATCAGTTCTTTTTAGAATTTCCATAGTTTTCTTTACTATTTCCTCAGCTGAAATTTTATCATGCAAGAAAATGCTGAATTCTGTCAATACTCTGAAGGCAGTTTCAACTTTCAATCCACAGAGTATTAAATCACTTACATACAGAGTTGGATTGAATTGCGTCTCATTTCCGTATTGATCAATAACCCTATAACGTTCCAGCTTTCTAATTTCAGTCTGAAAATCTGCATATGTCCCTTCTTCAGCCACATATCCTTTCTCTAAGAGATCTTTTAATTCTTCGCGTGACATCTTCGGCAACTTGATTTTCGGGAAATATTTCTTCCTTTTCCTACCAGGTCTGCTTTCCTTGATCTCAGAAGAGCTTACAACTTTATTATTCTCCATTTCTTTAAGTAATCTCGATAATGTTGGCTTGCTGATATCTTTCATTTTACTTACAAGCTCTGAAAGTGTTAACGGTTCATCGAATAGTATTCGGATGATTTCTCTCGTTTTCTCATTACTTAGATACTTCATCGATGCGTAGAATTGCTCAGGATCTATCTCTTCATTATCCATAGCTCCTTCACATCCATCCGAAAGGTTTATATTACTGGTTCCTTATAGTGAATCAAGCCTTAAAAGGTTTGTGTGAAAACACAAAATATAAAATTTCAAAATATAAAATTTCTATTTTTTTAAAATTTCGAAAACAAAAACAAAAAGTATTTAAATCTCCTTGTAATGGAAGGGATGGTGATATATATGGGAGAAGGAAAACCTGATGTGGGTTAGAGAGAATTTGGAACGGCTATTCTTAATCTGCTTTTTCGTTACCTTTGGGGGGGCTTTTATTTAAGAGAAGATGCGACCTCAAATTGCTGAGAGAAACTATTTTGATTAGTCCAAGTATTCTTTGGTCCATTTCATATTCTTTTACCCTTCAAAGAGAATTAAATATTAAATTTTATAATTTCCATTTAATTATTATTTAAAATTTTAATAATTAAAACAATAAACTTAAATAGGTATAATGCTGATCCGTTTTAGGTGAGAAAGAATGGGTGAAGGAAAACCTGATGTGGGATGATCCAAAACCTGATGTGGGATGATCCAAATGTGCAATCTGATAGATACAGATATAAAAGAACAAAATGCCTCGGAGGTGATGTTATGAAGAAATACTTGGGATTGCCATCGTACTTAGATCTCATAGATGATTTCTTCTGGACCCTACAGGGTGAAGGAAGACCAGATGTAGGTTAGGGGGAAAGAGAAAAAAGGAGAAAATCCAATGTCTGTCGACGGTATTCTGAGCGAGCCTGAAGGCACCGATGTATACTATCTGAAGGAAACTGTATCTCTTTCTAGAGAAGGGCCAATTGAATTCATTTACAAGTTTTTTTTCTCTTTACAGAAATTCTCCAAGATTTCTATCTATCTTCCTTTTCGATTTGAAGAAAATATTGAATGGCTGCAAAAAAGACTGACAGAAGAAGACTATGTGAAAGAAGTGGTAGAAGCAGAAGGGTTCAGAGAACTGGGAGAAGACCTATTTTCCTACAAGTTTGATAAAGATATAGATTGGTTTGATGCATGTGTCCCCAAAGAAGAAATACTGAAAAAGCATGCAAAAACTGTCAGAGAGGAAAGTGGGGGTAAAGATTGGAAACGTACAAGGATATCTATTGATACCAGCTCCATATTACATGAGAAGTCATATTCTGAAGAGAAACCTGTAGGAATTGCTCTATTGTTTAAGGGGTTTACTTCTGAGTTCTTGAAAAACGATATTGCAGAACAAGCGAAAACACCTGGCCAAATCTGGGACTTTAACCTATTCTTGTACACGGATCGCACTAGTTTGACGTTGAAAGAAGTCAAGAAAAGAATTCCCATATCACATGCAAATGTATGGATAGTATTCCCTGAAAATACAAAAATACTTCATTTGCATCCTTCTCCTGCAAAAGTGATAAGAATGGAACCAGGGGATGAAAATGCTGCAGAGCCATATTATGATAAAAACTACAAGACATTCGTTACAGGTCAGATCGCTGCATGCTGGGAATTCAAAGAAATCCGAGGGGAAGAGAGCATCCATTGTTTCCTAGAGAATCCAGAAAAAAGCCAAATTGAGAATATTCATCAGAAGATTGAGGAAGAATTTCAGAAAATGGATTCACGATTCAAAGAACGACTTCGAGAGACTCAAGACATGTTGAAAGAGGAGATTAAGGGAGAAATAAAGAAGAAATACGAGCAGCTAAGATACGAACTGCTGGTCTACATTAATAATGTTCTCAGAGAAAAAAGCGAGAGAAGGTGAATATGAGAAAAGGTAAATTTCTTTCTGATGCGCCTGCTGACGAGGACAGACTACTTTTCACAGACTATGGGAAAGTCCTTGCACAATTGTGCCAGAGTTGCGAGACACCAATGACAATAGGGATACATGGGAGTTGGGGAACAGGAAAAACAACGCTCTTGAAACTTGTTGAAAAAGAGCTCGAAGATTCTCCTTCATCATTCCAGATAATATGGTTTAATGCGTGGAAGTTTCAGCATGAAGAAGAGCCCTGGAAAGCAATGATACTATTGCTTTTTGATGCCTTGGAGAAAAAAATCAGAATATTGAAAAGAGCAAAACTGGAATTAAGAAAAATTTTCAAAAGGATCTCGCTTCCTGTTTTGACCAAAGAAATAATAAATCTAGTGGTCTTAAAGAAAATTGATCTCGGAGAAATTGAAAACATAGATAAATTCAACAAAAAGGTATATGCAATAGCAAGTTTAGCTGATTTGTTCAGTCTCTTTGTCAGAGAAACATTGAAAGATGATGAACGGTTGGTAATCTTTATAGATGACCTCGAGCGCTGTTCAAGAGAACAGAGTTTGGAAATCCTTGAAATGATTCGGCTGTTTCTTGAGTTCCCAAATTGCATTTATCTCATAGCGTTTGACAAGAACAAGATTCTTGAGGGACTCAGAAAAACCAAGAAACTGGATATGACTGAAGCACAGGATTACTTGGATAAGATGCTGCAAATTTCTTTTGCTCTCCCTCGTTTAACAAATACTGCAATATCTCAGTTTGTTGATTCTCTTGATATTAGAACAAGTTTCAAGGATATTTATTACTTTGGAAAAATGATAGCCTGTGGAACTGAAAACAATCCCAGGAAAATAAAGAGGCTTTTGAACTTCTTGGAGCTGCAAATGCGTATTCATGAAATTCGTGGTTTTCAGGCAGATCCTCTCACGTTGGCTAAGGTGAATATTTTGATAAACCTTCTCAGAGAGATGAAAAGCGATTTCAAGAAGGAGTATATAGTGAACTTCATAAGAACTCTGGAAAAAATTGAATTGGGAAACACACTGGAAGAAGTTAAATCGAAAATCGAAATTCTCAAGTATGTATATGATTTTGCTGGATCTCTAGATTTAAAGAATCTGGATAGGTATATTTTTCTGATTGAAGAGCTTGAAAATATTAGCCTAGAAATACAACCTCTTGTGAGCAAAGTTGAAGAAACTGCAGAAGAAAAAATTGCATTCATAGAGAGGCTAGGAGAACTTCAAAGAAAAGGAAAGTTGGATTCTACAGATCTTTACTATATAAATCAGGTAGTCACAAAATTGCTCACCCTAGTAGATGAAGAAGATGCACATCTCAGGAAAAGCACTGTAACATTTTTGGGTCAAATCATGAATATTGTTCCCTCTCCTAGAAGGGAGGAAATCTTACAGAAAACGATGAAAATGAGCCATGACCTGGACTGGAGAGTAAGAGGCCATAGTATTACGAACTTAGAAAAACTCTATTCAGATTGTTCTGAAAAAGAAAAAGCGCAAATAAGAATCTTAGTGAGTGAATTATCTGAAGAAACAAACGAATGGGTTAGAATACAACTTAATGAGCTTAAAAAGCGATTTCAGGAGGAGGACTCAATTGAATCATGAGAAAAACGAAAATAAGGAAAAGGAAAATAAGGAAAAGGAAATTGTTAACCTCTGCAAGAGAAGAGGAATTGTGTTTGAATCTGGAGGGTATACCAGGGCAGGGCCAGGTTTGTATGATTTTGGAGATTTAGGAGTTTTGATGAAGAGGAATATTGCTAATCTTTGGCTTGACTATTTCGTTTTTGACAGAGACGATGTCTACCTTTTCGAGGGTGCGAATCTCTCTGGTGAAAACATGTGGAAAGGGAGCGGCCATCATAGATTATTTGATTTTCTTATCATATGTGGAAACTGCAAAGAATATACTAACCCAGATAGTCTGAATATCCCAAACGAGGATCTCCTTGATATGAGAGAACCTGGAGAACTACGAGAATACATAATTTCTAGGGAATACAAATGTCCAAGCTGCAAAATCCCTCTCAAAGAAATGATGATTTTCCCCCTTATGTTCAGAACAGTAATGGGCCATGGTAAGGGATCAACAGAGGTTTGTCTGAGACCAGAAACATGTCAGTCTATATTTGTAAATTTCAAACGGCTACTACATACTGAAAATCCTAAACTACCGTTTGGAGTGGCACACATTGGGAAAGCTTACAGAAATGAAATCGCTCCCAGACAGTTCATTATTAGGTGCAGGGAGTTTGAACTCTTAGAGCTTGAATATTTTGTTCACCCTGCAGAAAACCACGAAATTCCTTACGATGATTTTGGAGAGTTTGAAGTAGTTCTTTGGTCTGATGAGATGCAGCGTTCTGAAATATCCCAAGAGAAGATGACAATCACTGAAGCCTTAAAGACCGGGGTTATTGGGAATACATGGCTGGCTTATTGGATGACCCAATCTTTGAAATGGCTCACCGAGTGTGGGATTCATCCAGATTCCCTCAGATATAGACAGCACCTAAGAGATGAGAAACCACATTATTCCAAAGAAACCTGGGACTTAGAGTATTCTGCTCCATCTAGGTGGGTTGAAGTTGCAGGAATTTCAAACAGGGACAGCTATGACTTGAAAGAGCATATGAAATTCGCGAAGAATTACTTGAACGCTACTGTTGATCTCAAGTATTTTGACAGAACAATTCCGAAAGTTGTAGAATCTTCTTTTGGCATGGAAAGAATTCTATTCACATTGTTATTAGAAGCTTACTCAAAAAGAGATAATAGACTTGTTCTGAGGCTCCACCCCAGAGTTGCACCAGTAAAGGTAGCAGTTTTACCCCTTTTAGACAAGAAAGATTTGGCAAAAAAAGCAAAATCAGCGTATGATCAGTTAAAAAAGACATTCCATGCAAAATTGGATATTCAAGGGAACATAGGGCAAAGATACGCCAAATTTGATGAAATTGGTACGTCTTATTGTATTACAATTGACAATCAGAGCCTTGAAGATAACACAGTTACAATTAGAGATAGAGCCACATGGGAGCAAGAGAGAGTCAAGATGGAGAATCTCGCAAGAAGACTGAAGAAAATGGGATTGCCCACTCGAAATTAGCAGGCTCTCTCGAAATCATGGCATTATCATATATCCCAAGTGTTCAACCATTCACTATTTGCAGTGAGCTTCAAGAAATTGACAAGCCAAAGAAATTGGAACAATCTGACTTTGAAGCAAAATTACAGGTTAGCAATAATTTCAAATACCATGAGAGAACATAAAGTTGACAAAAAAGGGATATTTGAACTGTTTGACGTGATAATCCTTTCGTACGAGGTTGGGCTAACAAAAGATGATAAAGCTGTATTTTTGCTGGCTGCTGATAAATTGGGGGTAACCCCTCAAGAATGTGTTTTTATTGACGATATCCACCAATTTGTTGAAGTTGCTCAATCTGTTGGAATGAAAGGGATTCTTTATGAAAATGTAGAACATTTACAATCTGATTTGAGAAAATGGGGCGTTACGGTCTGATATTTATATCAATTCTTCTGCCATCTATTTATGATAGAGAGATGTCATTCATCAATAAAGCTTTATACTCATATGTCTCTGAAAGGGCATGCTTGAAATTGATGGCAGTCACGGAGAAGGCGGTGGAGCGATACTCAGGACAAGTGTAGCTTTATCTGCTTTAACAGGAATTTCCTGTACTATCACAAATATCCGGGCTAATAGACCCACGCCTGGGCTGAAAGCTCAGCATTTGATGGGGTTGAACGCTGCTGCCGATATGTGTCATGCAAAGACAAAGGGGTTCCGCATGGGTTCTACTACAGTGGAGTTTATCCCTGGAGAGATATTGGGAGGTGAGTACACCATAGAAGTGGGAACAGCAGGATCTGTGACCTTGGTCTTGCAGGTTTTGGTCCCTATCTGTTTACATGCATCAAATACTGTGACGGTAACCGTTACGGGTGGTACAGATGTGAAGTGGAGTCCTACTGTTTCATACTTTCAAAAGGTGTTTATTTCTTTGTTGAAGAAAATGAACGTTGATATTTCATTTCGTGTTGAAAAATACGGGTTCTACCCTAAGGGGGGAGGTCGAGTTAAAGCAGTTATCTACCCCTGGAAGGAGAGAATCCCATTGCATTTGACTGAAAAGGGTTCAGTAGAGAAAATTGAAGTGGACAGCATAGCTTCTGTATCATTGAGGAAACCACGGGTGGCAGAGAGACAGGTTGAAGCGTTCAAGAAGGTATTCTCTGGATATTCCGGCGCTGGTAACCCGTTGTATGTGGATACGTTAAACCCGGGTTCATCCTTTTGCGCTGTTGCGTATTGTGAACATTCCATAGTGGGAGCAGACTCCTTGGGAGAACGAGGGAAACCTGCAGAGAAAGTAGGTAAAGAGGCGGCAGTTGCTTTAAAACGAGAAATCAACTCTAATGGCGCACTGGATACACACATGGTAGATCAGATCATTCCGTATTTAGCTTTGGTTGGAGGGGAAGTTTCAACATCTTTAATGAGTGAGCATGCGAAAACCAATATATGGGTTTGTCAACAATTCCTGGATACCAAAATATCTGTTTCAGACAATATGATCAAAGCAGTGCCAAAATAGTTACTTGAGAAGGGGTTCACCACTTTGAATGGATTGAATGATATTCCCACTAACTTCATGATACTAAACATATTCGGGTGCACTTACGTACTAGCAAGCACCCTGGACAAGCTAAACCTGTAATGTCATGTTCAGCAGAGAAAAATGAGCTCACATGAACAAGGATGCAAGCTTCGTCAGCAGCCCCATGTCACCTTCAATTTTAATCTTCCTTTGCATCATGGCCATCATTGGGTTGAGCTCTCTTTTGAGAATACTATCAATAACGTCAACTGTTGTGTACACTGTTACATCTGCAGGTTCTCCTTTTCCTTCTTTTAATGGGGGTTTATCAAACTGAGTTACTGTACCATCTTCTCCAACATGAAAGAGGTAACCCTTATCGATGTCTGTGAAGCACATCTGTAACTTTTTGTTCAATCCTTTGTTGGAGTCTGCCATACTGTTGAGTTTTTCTTTCAATGTTTCCATGAGATTATCAGCAAATTCTTCTTTTTCCATAATGTCACCTTCAGAATCTAGATGCAGTGGGTGGGGACATATATAAGTGTTTCCTATTGGGGGGTTGTCAAGGAATTGGGTGTTCGTCATGTTACACGTGTAACATTGTGATGTTTTATCATCGATTCATGCAATAGCAGATAAATTGACGATAAAACTGCTAGTCTATTTCCTTTGCTATTGTAGACAGATAAGTTTCTTTGAACTTCTTTCACTCTTGGAGTAAGTTTGACGTAGTGTAATGGATGTTTACTCACATTTTTATAGAGTACTTTGTAGTCCTGTTTCCAGTCTTGTGGACCTAATATTTCAATTCCCATCTGATTCCGGAGGATTTTTGATCTAAAAATAGCATTTTCGATTTCTTTTTCAAATTTTGAAAGCGTTTTCTTTTCCAGTTTTGCCCCCTCCTTACTCTATTAAAGTTTTATACTCCCCAACTTTGTTGATTTTTTCCATTACTCTTATGGATGCCTCGATTTCTTCCACAGGAATCCTTCCCGCTTCTGTGAAGTCGAATCCTGGTGGACAATTATCGAGTATGAGTTCCACCTTTTTGTCAAGACCCAATGCCCATCTAATAATTCTTGCTGGGGAATAGATGATTTTTTTCAATTTGTACATAGAATACTACATTGTATCAGACCTTATGAACCTATCGATACTGTATTGAATTATATGTCGAAAAAGATCTTTCCAGAGGTAAGATTACACTTGTTTTAGGGAGAGCTTCTTGGTTGAGTTTTCAGTATGCTTTTCCTCTCACTCAAAAGTGATGTAATGGGGAAAGGTAGAATAAAAAAAGTTTTTGATCCTCATAGAGACGAACTTTGAAAGACTCTCGTTTTCAACATGTACATTTTCTGATCTTTGTAGAATATTCTCCAATTTCTTGGAAACTATTGCAGTTCCAGCTCAACTTTGAAAAAATCAAAAAATGCTATCTAAAAAAGAATTCATTTGAAAGTGATTATCCGATTATTAAGTTTCTACTGATTCTGAAGCAGAAACATCCTGAAATTGATCTTCTCCAGCTTTCCAGATTTAATAATGATATTTTCACTACAAAATCTCTGACAAAGGTACTTTATGGCATAACAGATCAGAATCATACAGCATTTCTATAAGAAAATGATCTTGTTATTATCCCTCTAGTGGCTTGCAGATCACTTCCAATACTCTTGTCTCAAAAAAGTTCTGGGAATGTGCAGGTGCCACAACCAAAACAGTATCTGCCCCTCTCCCAGTTCCGCCAATGGCCACAACTTTCTCTCCAGGAGGCACCAACCCAGAATCCAAAGCCATCACTGCAATTTCTACACAAACCTTCACACCTTGAGAAAACATCCTTAACGTATCTGCCACCACATCTGAAAACGTGGCTGTACCATACCTATTCCTAACTCCTCTACTCAATCCAGCCATCAAATGGGTCGTTGACAGCACCTTAACACCCTTTTCCATCAATTCATCACGATCTACTTCAAATTCGTCCTCTTTATCCTTTCTGAACCCAAATGAATGCGTCACACATACCATGTTCACGGTAGGACCCTTCTCCAGCACTTTTCCAATGGTATACCCTGTGGTAGAAGCCACCACCACATACTGTATATCCAACTCTTCAGCTCTCTTCAACGCTAGCTCAATACATCTATCTGTGTTCTCTTTTCCTGGACTCTCAAAATGCATGTAATCACCTCCTCCCCTTTTTCCCCCTCAAATAAAAACCTTTGTCCACCACGTTCTTCAGCATCTCTCCATCGAAGAACCCAAACCCCAAAACCTCCCTTTTCTCATTCACTACAACCTTCTCTCCCTTTGTTTTCCCTTCCACAATGTTCTGCAAAAAAACATCTCTTCCATAACTAAACAGCTTCTCACCCTCTTCTGTGACCACCGCTTTCTCATCCGTACAACCTGAAATTATATCTGCCAATTCAATTGATGGTTCAAATCCCTTTGAAACCGTCCCAATTTCCACACCCAGAGCATACGGTGCTACCCCACTTTTTTTCTCAATCTCTTCTGCAGTCCTCAAAACATCCTCATCCACCAGAAAAACCTTCTTCCCAATACAGACTAATACACCGTCCAACCCCTCTATATCCACCTTAACCTTTCCAAGATACTTCTGAATCAAATTCCGCTCTCTCTTAGTAATCCTTCTCATTCTCAATGTACCACCCGACCAACGCCCCTAAATCTGTTGCAAACATCTCAGTCCTCAGCAAAAAAACCTTCTCTCTAACCCCTTCCAAATCCACCTGGTCACCACGACCAACCCCCTTGCACGAACAATCCACATACACATACATATCTGCCCCATCTTTCAACCTAACCGGTTCACCCTCCTCCAGCAACGGTTTATCTGAAACACATACTGGATACAACTGACACACTAGCGGTTTAATCTCCTGTACAGTACACCTTGTATCATCCAAAAATACACACCCTGAATCCCACTCTCTCCTCTCCAGAACCAACTTTCTCTCATCAAAGATAATCAAAAACTCTTTCGGGTCCCTAAATTTCGACAATCTCTTAATATCCTCCATAGTCACAGGAACATTCCGTGATCTACAGCACT
>Ga0209427_10005270_pt1 | contig 14831 bp, 10 predicted proteins | sample DeeMarSWOR136_30_FD_187465 | JGI IMG/M metagenome (GOLD analysis project Ga0209427, IMG submission 187465) | Marine sediment microbial communities from White Oak River estuary, North Carolina - WOR-1-36_30 (SPAdes) (version 2) | ecosystem: Environmental > Aquatic > Marine > Intertidal zone >...
TCACGAAAAAAACGGCGGCCTCCCACCAGTCACTTCAGAAAAGCCCCATGACCCTCGTATATTTGACGTTCCATGTAAACAATTTGATGCTCCGAGTACTAATATCCATCGCGAAGCAGCCCTGATGTAGGGGAGGGCTTTACACCCGCCCGCGGGAGGGGTTAAACCCCTCCCCTACATGAGATTCAGAGTTCCATGATGGTATGCAGGCTGATCAAAAACGCCCAGATACAAGGCGCCTGAAATCCCGAGGAGTGAGGCGTACATGTGAGTACGTCGCAACGACGAGGGATGAGGGCAACACCGAAGATGGGCGTTTTTCAGCGGCCTGCTACGTGCGAATCTCCTGGACCATAAACACGCTGTAGGAGATGGCAAAGCAGAGCAAGGTAATGGCCACCAGGGCCACCATGTAAGGATACACCACCACCAGACTCTGCCCCAGGGACAAGGGATTCTGAAAACGGGCCGCCGATAACTGCTCCATCGGACCCAGGAGCACAAAGGATCGGGTCGTCTTTCTCATGGGGTCAATGATGGTGGCCGATGCCTTGGAGTACAACACCATGGGGGAAAAAAGAGATACCCCCTCCTTGATGCGCACATTCTTCATGATCGCCTCGGCACGAGCTTCCTCCTTCTGTTCCACAGGCACCGCCGTGTCCGCCAACACACTCGCCCCCAGGGAAACAAAGAAAGACAGAAATATCCACAACGCCACAGAGGCCAGCGCAGAGGTCGCTATGCTCCTGAAAAATATGGAAAACAAAATCGCCACCCCAAGCCAGAAGGAAATGTAAAAAATACTGATGATCACATAGAAAATCAAACGCCACACCTCTTCAATCCCAGGCACCACACCCAGCAACGTCAGCCCAAATCCGGCAATCACCAGCACAATGGATACCACCATAATCGCAATGTTGCTCGCCCCTGCCAAAAACTTCCCGTTGATCACCGCATCCCGATATATGGGCTGGGAAACCACCTTGATCAGCGTCCCGTCCGCCCTCTCACGGTTCACTGCATCAAAGCCCAGCACCAAACCAATCAGGGGACCAAAAAAGGCCACAAACTGCACCATGGAAAACAACGCCCCAGGCGTGTTGAAAAGCATCAAAAACACAAATTTGGGCTTCGCTACCCCTTCCAGATTCTCCCTCAAGTTGATCCCAGCCATGTAGCTGGTTATAAAACTCACCATCGCGATCAGCGCAAACAAAATCACAAACCGGTTGCTGCTAAAGTGATCCGATAACTCCTTGCGGTATATGGCAAAAAGGCCTTGCATCTTCAGACCTCCTGAAAGTACTTCATGTAAATCTCCTCCAGAGAGTACTCCTGACCCTCTACACCCAACTTCTCCTTGCCCAAGGCCTCAATCGAGTCCTCCGCCACCATCCTCCCGGCAATCATGATCCCCACACGGTGCGACACCTTCTGCACCTGATACAGATTGTGAGAGGAAAGAAGCACCGTCATGTTCCGGTCTCGATTCAGGGCCTGAATCAGCTCGATGATCCGAATCGCCCCGTCCGGGTCCAGCCCCAATGTGGGCTCATCCAAAAACATCACCTTCGGGTCCTTCAAAAGCACCTCCGCAATCCCCAGACGCTGCCTCATCCCACGGCTGAAGGTGCCCACTTTCTTGCCCATGCTCTCCTTCAGACCCACCACCTCGAGCACATCCCGGATCTTCTCAGCAGCCTCACGCCTGGCCAGAGCATTCAAATCAGCAATGTATTCAAGACTTTGCACTGCGTTCAGATCACCGTAAAACCCCACATTCTCCGGCAAATACCCCACCTGAGCCTTCACCGCCTTGGCCTGACGCACCGGATCCAAACCGCACACCCGGGCCGTGCCGGAAGTGGGCCGGGTCAGCCCCATCAGCATGAGAAGGGTCGTGGTCTTGCCCGCACCGTTGGGGCCCAGAAACCCGAAAACCTCCCCCTCCTCAATGTGAAAACTCACCTCATCCACAGCCCTGTGGTGGTTGTAAACCCTGCTCAGATCCTTGGTCTCAATAATCGCCTGCCCCGCCATCTTAACGCCTTCCCATCCTCACAAACAACGTGACCAGTCCCGCAATCACCAGCACGATAATGCCAATCCCAATCCATCCCCACGCCGTGGAGGCCTTTACAGTGACCCTGAGTTCCATGTCTCTGGTCGATTTTTCACCTTCCACAGAAAGGCTCACGGAGTAGTCTCCGACCAAAGCTTGCTCCGCGGGGGTGATGAGCGCCTCCACTTGCTTGACTTCATCGGATTGTAAGGTCTCGATCTTCTCGGGCTCGAACTTCACTTTCCAGTTCTCAGGTTTGAAAGAGAGAAACTTGATATTATTCTGCGTGGCGGAACCACTGTTCTTCACATAAAAGGACATTCTCGATTCCTTTCCCTGATACGCATTCAGGGAAAGAAGACCTGTAGGGGTGCCTGCATCCAGCTTGTAGGTTCCGGTGAGAACCAAGCGGAGTTCGGCTTCCGCTGCCGCCTTCTCCGATTTCACCTTGACCTTGATGGGGTATGTCCCTGCTTCGGCGAGGGGATGGGGCTTCACCTCAACAGCCATGGTCTCACTGAGATTTCCTTTTACCCGTAGACTCGAAAAGTATTTGTCCTCCCACGAGGGCTTAAAATTAATTTCCCAGTTCTTAGGTGCATCCGCACTCAGATTGAAGATGGTATCCTCATCCAACTTGTTCTCCACCTGGACAGAGAATTCAAATTTGGCATCCGTGGGGCCCTGAAGCACGGGATAGGACGTGGTGATGACAACCCCTTTGGAGTTTTTCTTTTCTTCCTCTTTCGTGACGGTGACGGTCACATCACCGGCCGATACCAGTGCGCCGTCTTGAGTTTGCCCCTTTACGGAAAACAAATAGTCCCCCGGCCCGGTGTTCGGCTCCGGCTCCGCCTTGAGGGTGAGGCTCTTGGATGAATCGCTTTTCACGTGAACGCCCGTCACCTCAAAGCTGTAAGTTTTTATCTGCGCCTTCCAGCCCTTGGGCACGGCTGTGAGCGCAAGATTCACGAACTCGTCCTGTCTGCCCCCGTTTCGCACTACGACATCGATACTGACATCCTCTCCTTCAGGGACAACCACACCCGTGTATTCCGGCGCTATGGAAATGGCGCGGGGCGGGAGGTCCTTTTCATCGTCATCATCCTCCCGAGCAGAGGAAACAGAACACAACACAAGCGACACAGCCACAGATATGGCCATGACAGAGAAAAAAACCTTCGCTTTGCTTTTCTTCATAGAACCGATCCTCCTTCAACCATACGTGTTTCACATGCTTTCGGCCAAACTACAGCCGTTTGCGCTGCCCAACTATAACGATAAAAGCTGTTGGATATATCGTGGAAGTGAAAATGGCAAGGGAAAAACGGGTAAGGCGCTCCGAGAGGCTCAGGGACTCCAAATTGTTTCTCTCCCATCTCCGGGACCTCCGTGTATCAACCCCTTCAACGATCCGCTACGATGGAAAGGACACAAGAAGATATAAAAATAAACAAATACAGATAGTTATGCTCAAACACCCGCAAATTTAATCATTGCTGAGCTGTTGTCAAGGGCTTCCCTGCCTTGAGCAGACATCATCGAATGATCTCCATATCATATGCGCTCTTTTCATTCAAAAACCGGATTTTGTGATAAAATAACCCTACTATGACTCCCTCAACGCCAAGAGTCTCTTTTCAGCTGGGAATAAGGGGGGCTCCCCTCCCTCGTCGAATCGAAAAGCAGGTTGACCTATTCTAAGAGGCTTGTTGACAAAAGCGGCGGGACTGAACTATGAGAACAGGAAATGACGTTCCTCCGTGCTTGATCCTATGCTACCCCGTCAAATACGAAAAACACTGACCCTTTTCCTTTTGCTCACCCTGGCAGCCATCCCCTCGTCCATGGCGGAGAGCCCTTTCCCAAAGCCCCGGGGCCTTGTGAACGATTTTGCCAATGTGATTGCTCAGGAGTATGAGCAAAAGCTTGGAGAGCTCACCAACGAGCTTCTCGAAAAGACGGGAACGGCGGTGGTGGTGGTCACCATGCCTGATATCGGCGGCGCGGAATACAACGATTACGTCAACCGTCTCTACAGTGCCTGGGGAATCGGCAAAAAGGGTGAAGACAAAGGGGTCCTTGTCTTTTTGACCATCAAAGAGAGAAAGATGAGGATCGAGACGGGATACGGCGTGGAGGGTATTCTGCCCGACGGGTTGGTGGGTGAAATCCGCGATCGGTACATGATTCCCTACTTCAGAGACAACCGCTTTGGGGAAGGTCTTTTGAACGGTACCGTGGCCCTCTCACAAGTCATAGCCGAGGACGCCGGCGCCACTCTCACCGGTCAGCCACCCGTCAGGCCCGCACCAAAAAAGAGACGCTCCGGTCTGTCCTTTCTGCCCTTACTCTTCCTCTTTCTTTTCTTTGTTTTCGCTGCCAGGAGACGGGGCGGTTCGTGGTTGCTTTTTCTCCCCTTCCTTCTGGGCGGCGGTGGAAGCCGGGGCTCCAGATACGGAGGCGGTTTCGGGGGGAGCTTAGGCGGCTTTGGCGGCGGTTTTGGGGGGTTTGGCGGTGGTATGAGCGGGGGCGGGGGTGCCGGCGGAAGCTTCTGAAAGGAGAGGTCATGGCCAGGATTCCAAGCAATCCCAAGGAGATATTTCCGGAGATCACCGAAGAGTACAAAGGCATTTTCGGTGACGACCTGGTGAGCATCATTCTCTATGGCAGCGCCACAGGAAAGGATTATCGGCCGGGCAAATCGGACATCAACTTCATGATCGTTCTCTCAGAGACGGGCATCGGAGAGATCCACAAGGCCGTTGGGACGGTAGAAAAATGGAAAAAACGCCGGGTGGCTACACCGCTTTTCCTCAGCAAATTCTATATCGAAACGTCCATGGACGTCTTTCCAATCGAGTACCTCAACTTTCAAGGCAACCATGTCATGGTCTACGGGGAGGATGTGCTCAAAGATCTTTCCTTTGATCGCGAGTTCCTGCGCCTGCAGTGCGAACGGGAGATCAAGGGCAAACTCCTCGTGCTCAGGGAGGCTTATTTGGACAGTGCAGGCAAAGGCAAAGCCCTGAGAGAAGTCATCCGTCAGTCTGTCGGGACCTTTGCAGCGATATTCAGGGCCCTGCTTTTTCTGAAAGAAAAGGACTGCCCATCAGAAACGCGTGAGATCGTAAAGGCCACCTGTGTTGTTTTTGATCTCAATTTGTCTCTCTTCGAAAAGCTTCTGGACATCAAAGAGGAGAAGGCAAAACCCGGGGACGAGACGATGCAAGAGATTTACGCGGATTACCTGAGGGAGGTTCGCATGCTATCCAAGCAGATCGATGCCATAGGAGGGTAAAATGGGTCAAGGGCAAAAAACCATACTGATCGTCATAGGCATTCTTGTTCTTATTGTTCTTATCCCTTTTTTCTATCTCAAGGGAACATACAACAGCCTTGTCAGGATGGATGAGGAGGTGAAAGCAGCCTGGGCGCAGGTGGAAAACCAGCTCCAGCGCCGCTATGATCTGATCCCCAACTATGTTGAGACGGTCAAGGGGTATGCGGCCCATGAAAAGGAGGTTTTTCTCCGTGTCACCGAGGCCCGTTCCAAGGTGTCGGGGGCTGCCAACATCCAAGACAAGATCCAGGCGAACAATGCGCTCTCATCAGCCCTGGCCCGGTTGTTGGTGGTTGTGGAACGGTATCCGGAACTGAAGGCCAACATAAACTTCATACGCCTTCAGGATGAACTGGCAGGTACGGAGAACCGCATTGCCGTGGAGCGACGTCGTTACAATGAGACTGTGAAGACCTACAACATTACTATCCGTCGATTTCCCACCAACTTGCTGGCGGGCATGTTCGGTTTCGAGAAGGCCGCTTTCTTTGAAGTGCCCGAGGAACGGCAAGAAGCACCGAAGGTCCAATTCACCAGCTAGGCTTGAGCCCGCGAGGGATCTGCCCTGTTCACCTGAAGACGGGGCGTTCCCTCTGGAAACCCCTGGCGGCCGTCCTTGAGACCCCTAGAGGAGAGTAAGAAAATGAGCAAGAAGAAACTGACGGTTATCGATCTCCAGCATTCGAGGCGTACATCCAGGATGTGAAAGAGGGGAAATTCCCGAGCGATGAACACTGTTATCCCATGGTGAAAGGCGAACTGCCCAAGCTGCTGGAGAAGACAAAGAAGTGAGGAACGGTCATGTTGGAAGAAATTATAAACAATCCCGATTTAAACCCATACATGCTCTCATTCTCCAAGGGGGACACCTTGTTCTCCGAAGGAGACGACTCTCAGGATTTATACATTCTTGTCTCCGGTGAATTGGAGATCCTGAAAGGGAAAAAGCGGGTAGCCACTGTCAACGAGAGCGGCGCCTCTTTCGGGGAAATGTCCTTCCTTTTAGGAGACAAAAGGACGGCAACAGTGAGGGCTGCAAAGGAGGGCAAAGCGATCCGAATTCCTGCAGCGGAGGGTGAAAAAATCTTCAAATCCTTTCCGGCCCTGGCCATCGAGATCCCCAAGATTTTGGCCCAGAGACTTCAGGAGACAACCTCCGGCTTTTACGGGTTCAAAGAATTCTGTGACAAACTGCCTGATGCCGTTATCGTAACCGACATTCAGGGGAAAATTGTTGCGTGGAATAAGGCCGCAGAACAGGTCTACGGCAGGACCTGGGATGAAATGAACCGAAGCCTGGCTGAGGGTGTTTATCTCGACCCAAAGAGCCACATGGCCTTTGTCGAAGACGTGAAAACAAAACAGCCCGCCGCCGACAGAATCGTCAAGATTATGCACCCGGAGAAGGGGGTTCGCCACATAGCCACCAGCAACAGGGTGCTTTACGACGGCAACTACAACTTGGAAGGGGTTCTCTCATTATGCCGCGATGTGACCAGACTCGAAAAATCGCAGAGAAGATATAAAAAGGCTTTCCTCTGGTTACTGCCTGTGTCCATCTTCCTTTGCCTCACCGCAGCGTTTGCCTTTGTCGCCTATCCTCGCTTCGTGGAGAATGCACAAATCACCGACATCAAGCATCAGGCCCTTCGCGATCAAATCGCAAAGGACCAGTTGTTGTTGACATCCCTTCTCGTGGACCCCTTTTACAGGGGAGACTCAGACAGGACCACCCAGATTATGAAGGAATTCATGGAAATCCAACAAAAAAACAGAACGTTATATAGCGGCATCTTGCTCCTCGGGCAAGATAAAAAAGTGCACAACGCTTACTACGGCGATATGGAAAGAAAAGGACAGGAAATTATAGGCAACAGTTATGGGGGGATCACCTTCCAGAACATTGAAGCCTCCTCTCACAAGGTGCTCACCCTGTATCGCGCTGACGGAAAGAGCCCCATGGGATGTAAGTGTGTGGAAATTGCCTTCGAAATGAGAAAAGGAGATGTCCTCTTAGGCTGGTTGCTTTTTCAAATGGATATGGAGCAGCTGGAAAAGGCGTTCAACATAAAGGAAGAAGCCCTGAAAAAATTTCGATTCTAAGGGGAGGGGAGAAAGTTGCCCTCGCTAACCATGACCTGCCTGCACGTGGAAAAGAAAAGCGCTTTTGCGCGAAGATAGCTCCTGGGAGGCATGGGATGGCGGTGATCGTGTGGTGCCGGCTAGTTCTTGACCTTTGATGAGAGTTCTTCCGATGGCACCGTGTTTTTGGGTTTTTCGCCGCCTCCTGCGGGAATTTCTGCTCCCGCCTTTACCTGAGAGTTCTTTCTCGTTGACTCGAAGCCAGACAAAATGGCTTGATTGAGAAGGTGGAGGTCCTCTTCATTTACTTTAATAAAGGAAAAGCCCATACCGGGAAGAGAACCCCGGCGGTTATTGCTGTCCCCGTTCGACCATACCAGTTTCCCCTTCACTTCTATCGATTTTTTCCGGGGAGGCTTAATCACCATGCGGCAGGTCTCATCCTCCTGGAGGTCTTCATTGCAATTGATGAAGACTCCGGTAACAGTAATATTTCTCGATTCTCCCTCGATTTTCCCCCGTTTGGTAATGATGGTAATAGGCCATCTCGCTGTGATATTACCCTGGCTTCCTTTTTCACGATCACTGGCCAAGCTTTTCACCCCCTCCGCGTTGTCTGATACGGCTTTGGCCGGGAAACAGATTCGGTCCGGCCTCGCCTCCCCGTTCGCCTAATGACTACAGGGCATCTAGATAAGCAAGAAAAATGCCAACTCCGTATCAAGAAACAATTATATACATTTCAATATGTTAGATAACCATTGAGGAAAGGAATGGCTGAACACATGCCCTCGAAGTATGAATTTATATCCTTCCCATGAATAGGAATCCACACATCCAGGCCTTCCTGACACCGGAGTGCAAAACCAGAGGGGTTTACTGTGAGCAATGATAGGACAAAAAAGGCAGGGTCTTTTGACCCTGCCTGCACGAGGAAGGAGAAGAATGTTGGGGCTCGAATGGGTCACAAAACGACCATGCCGGAAGACATGTACCTTTGGTACCGTTCACCACCAAACCGGCACGCCGAAGACTCATTCGAGCAGATCAGCAAAACCAACAGCATAGGCAAAAGGCGTGTATTTTTGATAAAGACGCCCTGAGCAACCTTGCCTCAACTGGAGGATAAGGTGCTCGTTACGGCTTCCACGAAAAAAAGTCAATCAGGGAATCCCTGAATTTTGGCTTCCAAAAACCTTAATGACCGCTAAGGAAATGGATGACCGGAGGAAGACTCCCCGTAGCCAGGGGTTGGAAAGTTAAATAGATTTTCGAACAATATATAGCAACTGATTTATTTCATTTACTCAATCACAAAAAAGCCCCTGAACGTGGTTGGAGCGTCCAGGGGCTCAGCTGTAGAGAGGCGAACAGGCGAAGTCACGGAGAAGAGAAACAGGCGAGCAATGAGCGCAATGACATGACCTCAAAAGAGGGACAGTTCAAAGGGTGTATGACCAAGAACACAACGATCGCTATCGCCAACCCAACTGCAAAAAGACACCAGATGTTGACCGCATCGTCAGTCACGAGATCACCCCCTTTCCACATGGTACCGCCCGTTATTTAACGGAGCGCTATATCCTATAGCCATACTGGAGCAATATGGATGCCAAAGAGTTCAAGAATAACATAAAATATTATATTCCAATAGCTTATGCTATATTTTTCAACCACTTTATAGGCCTTCCCCTGTTGTGTCTCAAGCACAGGTGTGGACAAATTGGCACACCTGATGCGATCGGCTCTGTTATTGGAGCATCAAAAACCTGGTCCTCAGGGCCAGTCGAAGATCCCGCCATGCGAGGCTCAAACACTGAGCCCTTTTGGAGTAATGGAGCATTACCCATTGTCTATTTTCGATTGCAGATTGACGAATGTGCGGCACCTAGACTCAACCTGAAATCGTCAATCGAAAATCGGAAATCTCGTGACTCCATCATTGCATCATTCCAATATTCCTTTTATTCATCGCATAAAGCAAAGACCCTGGAACGCCCCTCTGGAGGTCGCCCAAAGCCGGCTCCTCGGGGCCCGGATGGTTTATTCTTTTATGGCCAAATGGTCGATCCCGAGTTCCTCAAGTTTCTCTTTCATAGGGACACCAACTTCATCCCATCCCATGAGGTGGTAATAGTAATGTTTGGCCTTATCCATTTCCTCGACTTTCAAGGCCCTCTCCGCTAAAGGACCCTCCTCCGTCGGTTTGAAGAACCGGGCAGGCAGGCGATCGTCGTCTTCGGAAAAACCTTCCCTCGTATTGAACAGCCGGCACATGGTCAGGATGCGCTCAGCCATTCTGCACAGTTCCATGGTGCTCGTCTCCCAACCTGTCACTGCGGATGTCAGTTTCGCCAGTTGTGAAAACGAATAGGGAAGAAAATGACAACAGAGCAGGGAATCGAGGACGATTTGTTTCGACTGAAACACCTTGAATAGCGCAACTTTCCGGGGGCCTATGCCTTCAAACGGTGCCGGCTCGAAGCCCATGGGAACAGCATCGGGGAGGACCACATCGGGCCTTTTGGTAAAGGCGCAAAAGAAAATATCAATCAGGCTGTCCATGTGGTCGGCGCCATGGGGATTGACCATGTAGCCGAGACCGAGTGAGCTGTTGAGCCTTGGTTCATGCATGGGGATCTCCAGCTTTTTCACCTGCATGGCAAAGGCATCCGCCCCTTTACCGATTTTCTCTGCCGCCCGGCCTGAACCTTCGGCGAGGAGAGCCCCAATCCCCTCCCTGCGGGCGATGCGCTTGATCATCTTGAGCATGGCATCGGCGTTACCGAATCGCAGCTCAATCCCGCCGGTATCTTCCCTGTCAATAAGACCGTTTTCAAAGCACTCCATAGCAAAGGCGATGGTCACTCCCGTCGAAATCGTGTCCAGGGAATAGGCATTGCACAGCTCGTTTCCTTTTGCGATAGCTGTCAGATCATCGATTCCGCACGTGGACCCTAAAGCCCCGAGGGTCTCATACTCTGGCCCGCCGTAGGCGCGGTCCACAGGATAAGGGTCCGAGGATGCCACGGTCTTCTTGCACCGAACCGGGCACGCAAAGCACGCTTCCATGCCTACACGTATGGTCTCCTTTAGGGTTTGGGGCGTAATCTTATCCACACTCGTAAAGCCGCTGTCGCGGAAATTTCTGACCGGGAGATTGCCCAACTCCTCAAATTGCGGCATAGCACCGCCAGTCCCGAATTCGGAGAAGCCCGTCATCAGGCGGAGGTTTTCTTTGAGCCAGCCTGCGATTTCCTTAACCCCTTCGCTGTCGCGAATAGCCGGCATGCTGTTGCCTCTTACAGCGACCGCCTTCAGATTCTTGGACCCCATGACAGCCCCCAAACCGCCGCGGCCCGCGGCATCAAAGGTCCCATGCATGATGCACGCGTATTTCACCAGGTTTTCGCCCCCCGGACCGATCATAGCCACCCTTACCCTTTCATCGCCCAGCTCTGATCGGATGGTCTCCTCTGTCTCTTTGGTGTTCTTACCCCAGAGGTGCGAGGCATTTCTAAGCTCAACCTCCCCATTTTGAATCGAGAGATACACAGGTCTTGGCGCCTTGCCCTCAAGAATGAGGGCATCAAACCCGGCTCGCTTCAGCTGAGACCCCCAATGCTCACCCGCCTCGGACTTGGCGATGCCGCCGGTAAGGGGCGATTTTGCGCCCACCCCGTGGCGGGCGCACCCGCCAAGTGCAAGTCCCGTCAAAGGGCCCAGTGCGAAGATCAGCTTGTTATCGGGGCCCAGGGGATCAATGCCCGGCACGAGCTCCTTCAAAAGGGTGTGAGCCACGAATCCGGTCCCTCCCAGGTATTTCCTGCAAAACCGTTCATCGATGTCTTCTTTAATCCATCTCTCATTGCTCAAGTCCACGCGAAGAATCTTACCGTTGTAACCACCTGGCACATGCTGTTCCATTGGATCTCCCCTCTTTCGTTTTTCTGTCTCTCTGCAACTTCATTAGGAAAGCTCACTGTGAGTCAATTGTCAACCCTATGGACACCGCTTGAGCGCTCCGATTCGAGCATCAATGCCCGATCGCACCGTCGCCCTAGGCTACTTATCGAAGTCTATCATTTGGGCCACCTCCAGAAACGAGCGATTAGCAGACCAAGTCGTTAATTCTAGGCGATTTCAAGCACATAAAAAACATAGACACCCCCTCCAAAAATGGCTATTCTGATATTCAGTTTTCCAGCCCTGTCTCTAGATCAACCAAAAGCATAACCCTAACCTTCTGGAGTGAGATATGGCAAGGCCCCGCCAGAAGGTTTTGATACCGAAGCCTCCAAGGGACCATTTTACCCTGTTGGGGGCTTTTGTGTTTGGCAGGTGATCCCATGGCTGAAGAACGCGTTAAGCGGAAAATGAGCGCTATCCTGAGTGCCGATGTCAAAGGATATAGCCGCCTCATGGGCGAGGATGAACTTCTTACAGTTCAGACGCTGAAGGAATATCGCGAGGTGATTGACAAGCTCGTACAAGAATACCACGGCCGAGTGGTGGACTCTCCGGGGGACAATGTTCTGGCCGAGTTCGGCAGCGTGGTTGACGCAGTCGAGTGTGCTGCAAAAATTCAAGAACATTTAAAGGAGAAAAACGACCGTCTCCCTCAAAACCGAAGGATGGAGTTCCGCATTGGAGTAAACCTTGGAGATGTTATCGATGATGAGGGAAGGATATACGGAGACGGAGTCAACGTGGCAGCGAGGGTCGAGGGCTTGGCAGAGGGTGGAGGGATCTGCATCTCCGGAACAGCTTTCGACCAAATTGGCAAGAAGCTGGCACTTGGTTATGAGTATCTAGGAGAGCAGGAAGTCAAAAACATCGAGAAACCGATTCGAGTGTACAAGATCCTCACGGAACCTGAGGCCGTAGGAAAGGTGATTGGGGAGAAGGTGCGAAGGCCAAAACGCCGGTCTCTGGCAGCGGTTGCAGCGGCGATCATAGTGGTGCTGGGCGGCTTAGGCATATGGAACTTCTATTTCCGGCCACCACCGATAGAGCCTGCCTCTATGGACAAGATGGCTTTCCCCTTGCCGGACAAACCCTCTATTGCTGTACTGGCATTTGACAACATGAGCGGTGACCCCAAGCAGGAGTATTTCAGTGATGGAATTACAGAAGAGATCATCACGGCCCTTTCGAAGGTTCCATACCTGCTCGTGATTGCCCGTAACTCGACCTTCTCCTACAAAGGGACGCCGGTGAGAATTAGCCAGGTAGCAGAGGAACTGGGCGTGCGATACGTTTTGGAGGGCAGTGTCCGCAAGTCCGAGGACCGGGTTCGAGTAACAGCGCAGCTTATCGATGCAATCAAGGGTCACCATCTCTGGGCGGAACGTTACGAGCGGGAAGTGAAGGACATTTTTGCTGTGCAGGATGAGATCACCAGGAAGATTCTGTGGGCACTGGAGGTGAAGTTGACGGAGGGGGAACAAGCCACCACACGCCGAAAAGTCACGGACAACCTCGAAGCCTATCTCAAGACTATCCAAGCCATGGAGGGTCTCAATCGTATGAACAATGAAGGCAATCTTCTGGCCCGGCAGAGGGCAGAGGAGGCCATTGCACTTGATCCGAAATATGCAAGGCCGTACCGAGTGCTCGCTTTCACCCACGTTAACGATATCATCTCTGGCACGAGCAAGTCGCCGAAAAGCTCCATGGAACGGGCAGACGAACTGGCCCAAAAGGCCATCTCACTAGATGAATCAGACCCTTGTGGCTATGAGGTGTTGAGCCTTATCTACTTGATGAAAAGACAGCATGATAGGGCCATTGCTGAAGCGAAGCGAGCTATTGCTCTCGATCCGAATGGGGCTGACGCCCATTATAGATTGGGGAATGCCCTGATTTACGCGGGCAGGCCAGAGGAAGCCACCGCGTCGCTTGAAAAGGCGATTCGTATCAACCCTATCGCTTCGGGCCACTATTTCTTGAACTTAGGCCGCGCCTATCGGGATGTGGGACGCTATGAGGAGGCGATCGGAGGATTTACGAAAGCCATCAGTCGTGCTCCCGACAGTTCGGTTGCCCATTTTGAGCTGGCCGCGACCTACAGTTTAGCGGGCCGTGCTGAGGAGGCTCGTGCTGAAGTTGAAGAACTTCTTAGGATAAGTCCCACGGCTTCTGTTGAAATTGTAAAGAGAATACCGTACAAAAACCAAACCGATAGGGACCGTATGCTTAATGCTATGCGCAAAGCCGGGCTCCCTGAACACCCTCCTCTCCCACTCCCGGACAAACCCTCCATTGCCGTGCTGCCATTCGTAAATATGAGTGATGATCCCGAGCAGGAGTATTTCAGTGACGGGATAAGCGAGGAGATTATTACTGCTCTCTCGAAAACTCCACAGCTGTTTGTGATTGCCCGGACTTCTTCGTTTAAATATAAAGGCAAGGAGGTAGATGTACGCACGGTGGGCAGAGAACTGGGCGTTAAGTATGTACTGGAGGGGAGCGTCCGGAAATCTGAGGATAGGGTGCGGATAACGGCGCAGCTTGTGGATGCTCAAACAGGCCATCACCTGTGGGCAGAACGCTATGACCGAGACCTCAAGGACATATTTGCCCTTCAAGATGATATCACGATGAAAATCACAACTTCCCTACATGTCAAGCTCACCGAGGGAGAGCAGGCCCGCATTTGGGGCCAACGGTCAAAAAGACTTGATGTTTTCTTAAAGGTGCTCGAGGCGCGGTGGTTGGTGGGTCAGGGGACGACAGAAAGTCATGAACGGTTGGGCCAGGTAGCGCAGCAAATAATCAATATGGCACCTGAGATTGATCAAGGCTATAACTGGCTGGCCTGGTACTATTGGCTTCGTTTCGTCTCTCAAATCTCACCTCAGGAATCTCTTATGAGGGCATATCAACTGGGAAAAAAATCACTCTCTATGGATGAATCGAATGCCGCTAGCTATCGTTTATTGGGCAACGTCTATTTGGCCATGAAGCAATATGATAAGGCTATTGCCGCCGGTAAGAGATCTACAGCACTCGAGCCGAGTAGTGCTGCTTCGCATGGTCATTTAGGACTCACATTAAGCTATGCTGGAGATCCCGATGAAGCCATTATGAGCCTCAAGCAGGGGATTCGTCTCAACCCGTTCCCTCCCTATTGGTATTTTGTATCGTTGGGCCGCTGCTATGTAAGGAAGGGCCAATATGAGGAGGCGCTTGTGGAATATAATAAAGCGCAGGAAGTTGCCCCTGACAACTGGATGGCCCTTTGCGGCAAGGTGGTTGCTTTAAGTCTCCTAGGTCGGGAACAGGAAGCTCGCGCCGCAGCTCGGAAATTTTCAGAAATAAACCCTTACTTTTCCG
>Ga0209427_10005271_pt1 | contig 14830 bp, 15 predicted proteins | sample DeeMarSWOR136_30_FD_187465 | JGI IMG/M metagenome (GOLD analysis project Ga0209427, IMG submission 187465) | Marine sediment microbial communities from White Oak River estuary, North Carolina - WOR-1-36_30 (SPAdes) (version 2) | ecosystem: Environmental > Aquatic > Marine > Intertidal zone >...
TCCCTATCCTTAAAGCTGCGATATTCTATCTTTTTGGGGTTAAGATATTGTTCCATGTCCACTAAATGGTAAGCAGGATAGGGAAGTTCATCCAAATCTTTAATGAACGGTCTCAGCGCGTTCTGTTTAACTATCCCATCCTCAAGGTAGGCAATTCCTTGCACGTCGCTTATCTTCTTGGTTCCCTCAAAGACCTTGGCAATGTCCAGCATGGTATATTCTCCTTCACCAATCACTGCAACATCGATGTTTTTTGCCTCTTCCAAGAATTCCACGGGCACTGCGGTAACATGCGGACCACCTACGACGGTTAAAATGCTCGGGTCTACCTCTTTAACGATATCGCCAACTCTGAGTGCGTTCTCCGCTTGACATGTGAAGGGGCTTGCTATGCCCACGATGTCTGGTTTTCTTTGTCGTATTTCCTCCCTTATTTTCCCATAAGGCATCCCTACTTCAAGTATGTCTCCAAGTTGCAGAAATGATGAATCAGTCATGAACGCATCCAAGATTTCCGCTTTATAACCTGCCTTGTCTAGCACAGCAGCCAAGTACATCAAACCGAGAGGAAGATTGCCCGCAGGAGGGTCTGAGCCTGGATAAAATAGCTGTGGTGGATTGATGAGAAGCACTTTCATCGTGGTTACCATTAGGTATAAGTGGCATTTGTGAAATATTTAAACTAGTTTATGAACTGGTGTATCATTGGGATCCCCGTTATTTAGCAGGATACTGATATTTTATGAGAGAAAAGGTGATTGTTGCATGGAGCGGGGGCAAAGACAGTGCTCTCGCGCTTCACCAAATTCTATCATCGGATGAATACGAAGTTATGAAGCTGCTGACAACGGTTACTGAAGATTATGATAGAATCAGCATTCATGGCGTGCAACGTGTTTTACTCGAGCAACAAGCGAACGCTCTAAGCATTCCTCTCGAGATAGTATTTATCTCAAAGGGCGCTTCTGATAAGGAATACGAAAACGAACTGCTGAAAACACTCAAAATGAATTTGGACAGCGGCGTTTCTTCTGTTGTGTTTGGAGACATTTTTTTGAAAGACGTGAGGAGATACCGTGAGTGCCTCTTGATGAAGTTGGGCATAAATGGCATTTTTCCGTTATGGAAAAAGGATACGCAGATGCTCGCCCGCAAGTTCATTAACCTCGGCTTTAAGGCTATAATTATGGCAATCGACTCAAATGTTCTTGCAAAAGATTTTGTCGGAAGAGAGTATGATGAGTATTTTTTGTTAGACCTTCCTGGAAACGTGGATCCGTGCGGTGAAAACGGTGAATTTCACTCACTCGTTTATAACGGTCCGATATTTCATGAGAGCGTCTCTTTCAAAAAGGGAGAACGTGTGCTGAGGGAAAATCGCTTTTACTATTGCGATTTGCTACCCACACAGCTAAAAAAATAGCGCTCGCATTCGAATGCAAATATATTGCACAAAGGAATATAGAATAGTTAGACTTATGCTACCAAAAACTGCATGCCGAATATTCGAGCATTATACTTTTCGGCTTTTTGTTTACAAAAGGTTCATATGATTTGAGTTTCAAGTTCTAGTTAAAGGTGATTTTGTGTCAAAAATACTTATTCTCTATTATAGCCGAACAGGAAGCACTGAGAAGATGGCTAAAGCCGTAGCTGAAGGCGCTAAAACCTTGGGCACCCCAGATGTGGAGCTAAGCTATCATGTTGACGCGGAAGACCTGCCCAGTTTTGACGCCATACTTCTGGGAGCACCAACGTACCACCATGACATGCCATTAGACATGAAAAATCTGTTTGAAGAAGCAGCAGTGAAAGGCATAAGCCTGAAAGGGAAAGTCGGCGCCGCCTTCGGCTCTTACGGCTGGAGCGGCGAAGCACCAAAATTGCTCCTTGAAATCATGAAAAACAAGTTTGAAATGCATGTGACTGAGCCGCCGTTACTGGCGAAGTATGCTCCTGACGAGAAAACGCTTAATCTGTGTCGCGATTTGGGGAAGCGTGTTTCCGAAACCCTTATGCATCAAGCGTAGCATGGTTTAAGGAGGAGGAGAAGGAAAAACTTGAGTGCAAACAATGAACTGCTGAATTTCATTAAGCGTCAGATAGTTATCGAAAAAGAAATTGTGGAGTCGCTGAACAAGGGCATAGCGGATATCAAGAACCCGCCAGTGAAAGGTGTCTTGAAAGGTATTTCGTTAGACTCTGTAAAACACGCGGAGCTTTACGCTGCTGCGTTTTCGCTCTTAACGGACGTTTCTCAAGCTTTGAAGCAGGAAAACCTTGACGAGCAGAGAGCTTTGGTTGAGAAACACATCCAGATGGAAGCGGACCTCATCAAAAAACTGGAAAAGATTATGCCGACCATCGAAAACAACAAAGTGCAGTTCCTTTTGGAGTCGATTTTGGCTGATGAACAGAGGCATCACGCTTTGCTAAAGGACGTTTTGGAGATAATTGTTCACGGTGAAACCATAACAGAAGCAGACTGGTGGAAAATACTCTGGGAAGACGTGCCGTTCCACGGCTCCCCAGGCGGCTAACAATCTACCTCTTTCTAACATTTTTTTAACTTGCTCTCTTGCCAAGCAAAAAAATAAGCGGGCGCTATTCTATTATAAATCGAGAAGGTGTGTCTTTTATGGGACATCACGCGCACCACATGCAAATGTTCAAGAGGAAATTCTGGATTTCCCTCGCGTTAACAATTCCTATTTTGCTGATTTCTGAAACCATCCAAATATGGCTTGGTCTCACATGGCTGAAGGTGCCTTTCCAACCGGAAATTCTGCTAGTTCTGTCTGCCGCAATCTACGTCTACGGCGGATTTCCCTTCCTGCAAGGCATGGTTGAAGAGGTAAGAAGCGGAAAGCCTGGAATGATGACGCTTATAGGCACCGCGATTTCCGTGGCGTTTTTCTATTCAGCCGCCACCGTCGTTCTCATAACGGGCATGGATTTCTTCTGGGAACTCGCCACGCTGATAGACGTTATGCTTCTGGGCCACTGGATAGAGGCGAAAAGTGTTCTTGGCGCTTCGCGGGCGCTTGAAGAACTAGTTAGGATTATGCCGACGACTGCTCACCTTGTGAAGGATGGCGAAGTAACGGAAGTGCCCGTGTCCCAGCTGAAAACGGGTGATTTGGTGCTGGTTCGCCCAGGCGAGAAAATCCCTTCTGACGGTGTTGTGGAGGAGGGCGAATCATCAGTTAATGAGGCGCTTTTAACTGGCGAGTCCAAGCCTGTGCATAAGGAAAAAGAAGGCAAGGTGATTGGCGGAGCCATCAACGGAGAAGGCGTGTTGAGAATTCGAATAGAAAAAACAGGTGAAGAAACGTATCTGGCGCAAGTGATAAAGCTTGTAAGAACTGCTCAGGAGAGCAGGTCTAGAACGCAGGATTTGGCGAACAGAGCCGCGGCGCTGCTGTTCTACGCTGCCCTAGGGGCGGGAATAGTGACTTTCGTGGTGTGGTCCATAGTAGCCACTACCGAGTTGGCTCTTACCCGAACCGTGACCGTCCTCGTGATTGCCTGTCCTCACGCTCTTGGATTGGCTATCCCGTTGGTTGTTGCACTTTCCACTTCCATAACCGCGAAAAGTGGCATCCTAATAAGGGACAGAAAAGCCTTTGAAATGATGAAAGACGTTGACGCTGTTGTTTTTGACAAGACAGGCACTTTAACAGAAGGAAAATTCGGTGTCAGCGATATCGTAGCTTTCATCCCCGAAGAGAAGCTTCTTGCGCTTACGGCAAGCGTCGAACTCAACTCGGAACACATAATTGCAAAAGCTATAGTGGACTTCGCTAACGAAAAAGGCATTAAAATTCCAGGCGCTGAAGACTTCAACGCGTTGCCCGGCAGAGGTGCCTATGGAAAAGTCAGCCGTAGCGAGGTCCACGTTGGAAGCCCAGGACTGCTTGAGGAGTTGAAACTCGAAGCCAACGATGACAAGGTCAAGGCGCTGCAGAAACAGGGCAAAACAATGGTTTTCACGGTAGTTGACGGAAAACTCGTAGGCGCCTTCGCACTTGCTGACAAGATACGGAAGGAATCGAAAGAAGCCGTTGCGAAACTGAAAGCGCTGGGCTTGAAAGTTTACATGCTCACGGGCGACTCTGAAGAAGTTGCCAACTGGGTTGCAAAAGAGGTCGGTATAGACGAGTATTTCGCGCAGGTGTTGCCAGACCAGAAATCCGAGAAAATCAAAGCGCTGAAAGCGAAAGGCTACACGGTGGCGATGGTGGGCGACGGCATAAACGATGCACCAGCCTTGGTCACGGCGGATGTAGGAGTAGCCATAGGTGCAGGAACAGACGTGGCAATTGAAAGCGCGGATATAATCCTCGTTAAAAATGACCCGCGAGATGTGACGAAAGTAAGGGACATTTCGAAAAAAACATACTCAAAAATGGCGCAGAACCTGTGGTGGGCAGCAGGCTACAACATCATTGCCATACCACTAGCGGCTGGCGTGCTGAGCAGTTACGCTGTAGTTTTGCCTCCCGCGGTTGGCGCCATAATCATGTCTCTGAGCACTGTGATAGTTGCGCTTAATAGCCAAACCCTGAAGAAATACGAGCCAGAAGGCGTGGCGTTGAAGGAAGAAGCGTCTGTCATGGTGAAGGACCCTGTTTGCGGCATGGAAATTGAACCAGCAACGGCTTACGGCAAAACCGAGTATGCAGGCAGAACATTCTACTTTTGTTCACAGCACTGCTCAGAGGAATTCAAGAAAAACCCCGAGAAATACGCTGCCCGAAAGCCTGCAAAGCACGAACATCACAATTAGAAAACTTTCAAAGAAACAAGAATTGCCAACCTGTTTCAGAGGCGGGCATTAATGCAAAGTCAACACTACTATAAAGAGTGAACTAACCCGCCTCCACCCGCTCAAACTATATGAAAGGGAGGCGGTAGACTGTGCAGAGCATAACAGTTCTGCAGCTTCTCAGCATTTAGGAGTTTTCGCCGTTGACTACCTGTTCCGACGAATTCCATGTTTCCTCGATCAAGTTTTGCAGTTCATGCAGAAAGGAAGCCAACTTTTGGCCTTTAACGGTTAAGCCATACAACTTCGAAGTTTTTCTTGTGAACACAAGTTTTTTTCCTTTCAACCCTCGCAAGTACTTGTAGACCCTTCTCAGGGAAAGCCCTGTTTTCTCCGTAAGCTTCTTAGCGGAAATCCCTTCTTCAAGAATGCCCTCGTAAACTTTTCTCTCAGTCACCGAAAGTGTCTCCTTTTTCGGGTCACGTTTCGACTTAAAGAAGAACACGTAGTCTCTTTCTTCAGGAGCTTCAATCAAATCAGCTGCTTTCAGCCGCTTCAGAACACGTGAAGCAGTTTTTGGCGAGATAAGCGCTTCCACCTCTTGAAAGGTCTTAGGTCCAGCTAGCAGCGCACTTAGAAGAGTTTCTTCGTAGCATTCAGAATGAGCTGGCAAAACGTTAACGAACTCGGGAACCCCCTCAAGTAGATCGGCGAGTCTGCCGCCGAAAAGTGTTGCGTAATATTCATCTCTCGCTTCAGCAGCGAGACCAACCTCAATTAATGGACACAAGTATTCACTGCTGATGGTTTCTTGGCTGTGCGTGTAACCTGCTTTTTTAAGTTCATGCTGGAGTTGTTTCACAGAATAATGGGCTTTCATGATTGCGTTTAAAATATGCAACCGCGTTTTATTTTTTAAGACGTTAAACAAGTCCTTTATGAAATTCGGGTTATCCATAGTTACGCGTAATCTTCTAAGCTCGTTTTTCAGCTTCCAAACATTACAGCGTGTTACACACTCAAGAGGATTCAACGGAACGCATTTTCTGCATTCAACATCCAACGTAAGGAACATCTCCAACAAATCCTGTTTCTTTTCTGCATTTTGCATGGACTGAGCCGCTTTCATTCGCTATTCCCTTCGTTGACGTGTGCCCTGACGGGAAGGGAGTGAGAGATTGGGTGAAAAAAACCTTTTAAAGGAGATATCCCCGTCATGACACGCGTCATAAAAAATATGACAGCCGTCATATTTATATACATTTCTAACAGAAATAAAAGAATTGGTGGACGATTTTGCTGTTACCCTGCGAAGTAGGAGTTCAAACAGTTTTGCCTGCAATAAAAGCCCTAATGGCAAGGACTATAATTGAAAAACATGGAAGGAAAGAAAAACAAGCAGGAGAAATTCTCGGCTTATCCCAATCCGCAATAAGCAGGTACACAACAAAAGACAGAGGAAACATCATAACAATCGAAGACATACCGGAAGTACAAGCGCTCATAGACCGGATCATAAACTTGCTCTTGTACAGCGCTCATCAAAAGAACGAAATTCTGGAACTCGTCTGTCAAACATGCAAAATAATCCGGGAAAAAGGGTTAATGTGTCATCTCTGCCAGAAGAAGCTGCGGGAAACACAGCTGGAAATATGCGTTTTTTGTCGTTCAACCTAATCGAGAACGAATTTGTCAACAAATTTCAAAATGATTTTCGAGTCTAAGAGGAATTAACGGTTGATCCGAAACGAGATTGAAGAAATCCTTGCCAAATACACAACAATCGCCGTGGTAGGATTATCCAGAGAACATGGCGAGTATAGCCACAGAGTAAGCTCCTACCTGAAAAAACACGGTTTCCAAATCATACCTATAAGCCCTTTTGCAACTGAAGTTCTCGGCGAAAAAGCTACAAGAGCCTACTTGTAATCTAACCTGAAATTCGGAAAACCATCGAAGTCGTTGACATTTTTTTAGACCCTCAAAGGATGTGCTGCTCATCGAAGAGCAAGCCGTTAAGCTGAAAGCCATGTATTGAAAACCGCACGTTATCTGGATGCAGTTGGGAATAATTAATGACCAAGCGGCTGAAGCGGCAAAAAAAGCTGGATTAACCCTGGTTATGGACAGATGCATGATGATTGAACACAAACGTTTCTTCTAGCTTGAAATGTAGCACCTTATGCTATGCCGCCCAAGATTAACGACGCAATAGTCGCAATAATGACGATGGCAATGGTTTCAAAGAACGTTATCTTCCAATTCACCCGGGTTTTTTTTGAGCGATAACGCACCAGAAAGATACCCACTATAACCGCAACTATGGTTAAAGACACGATAACATCGAGTGGATAAGGTAAAGCGATGTAGGTTATTATAGGTATGCTGCCTGCTAAAAACGTCGTAGTGCCGCAGATCATCGCCGCGTAAAGATTTGACCTGTGTATCTCTTTATCCAATAAAATGAATAGCTTTTTTATTAGAAATAGGGATTTGTCTCGTTCCTTCTTATCTGGGATGTCACTTACGCTGTAATTCATCAGATTTTGCAGGGTCATTATGTCCGCCGAATCCTCTGTGATGCCGCCTAAGAGAAAACTGGAAAAATTGGTGATGGCAACTGCGCTCAGGGTCAAGAACGCAGCAAAAATCATTACTTGAGTTGTCAACGCAGCGATGAACGCAGATAAGATTACAACTATTCCCGTTATTGAGCCGTCAACTAGTCCAGCTACAATTTCCATTATAGGTTCTTTCTTTAAAAGCAGGCTTTCCCACTCTTTGGCCATTCTTTTGCCTTGTTTAGTTAACTGAACAGTACTGTTGTGTTCCACAATTAGCCCTTCAGAAGACATTTCCTTCAAGGCTTTCTCAAGCTCATTCATTTCTATAAAAGTGTAGCTCGCACAGACTTTATCGATGCGGCGCTTAAGCATAGTTTTTTGAATTGGATTGCCCTTCGCGAGGTTCAATAGGACAACTACTCTTATAACATCAGGCAATTCTTGGATTTCAAAGGACACGCAACCAGTCACCGTTGCACACGCAAAAAGCTTCATTCTCACTAATAACTCTTATGCGTATTATCGAAGCAAAATTACCTTTTACGCAGGCTATTCACCCTCAAAAATGGAAGAGTATACACTGAAATCGCGGAAAACCCGCAAATGTGTGAATAATAAGTGAAGTGTTGCCTTAGTCAATTTTTTCTAAGGCGTTTTCTATCTCCTTGTAATCTGGCACTATAGTCGGATCTTCTGTTGTCCACAGGTAATGGACCACGCTGTTTTTATCCACGATGAAAATGGAACGTTTGGCAACAATGTAGCCTTTGAGCCTTCTGAAATCAGAGTTTTCAACGCTATAAGCCTTTATGGCTTGGCGGTTGTAATCGTTCAGTATTGGAAATATTAATCTGTTCTTTTCAGCGAAAGCCTTGTTCGAAAAGGGTTCGTTAACGCTTATTCCGATAACTTAGGCGTTGACGTTGATTAGCCTTGCCATGGAATCTCTGAAAGCACATATCTCTTTCGTGCAGACAGAAGTGAAAGCACCGACAAAAAAGGCTAAAACTACCTTGCGACCGAGGAACTCTTTCAGGCTTCGCGGTTTCAAGTCGGTGTCGGGCAAAGTGAAAGCAGGTGCCTTGTCTTCAACCTTAATTTGGTTTGTCATTTCAAAACGATCCTCAGTGTCAAGAGAGCGCAGGCTCTCATAAATTGGCACCGTTTCAGTCAAAAGTGAAAGCAGAAGGGCAAATCTTGTTTAGCACGCACACGTCGCATTTAGGTTTCCTTGAATCGCATACACGTCTGCCGTGAAAAATCAACAAGTCCGTTATTCGCGCCCACTGTTCTTTGGGAACGATGGTCATCAAGTCTTTTTCTATTTTGTCTTGGTCGCTGTTCTCGGTGAGCCCTAGTCTCTGAGCAAGTCTACGCACATGAGTATCCACGGCTAAGCCGGCAATTATGCCGTACGCGTTGGATAAGACGATGTTGGCGGTTTTTCGCGCAACACCTGGTAGTTCAAGCAGTTCCTCCATTGTCTTAGGAACCTTTGAATTGTACTTTTCAACTAGCAGTTGGCAGCATTTTTTAAGGTTCTTGGCTTTGTTCCTGTAGAAGCCTGTGGATTTTATGTTTTGCTCTAGTTCTTTTAAATCTGCCTGAGCATAGTCTTTTGCTTTCGTATATTTTTTGAAAAGGGCCTTCGTAACCTTGTTGACGCGTTCATCAGTGCACTGAGCAGAAAGAATTGTAGCCACTAGTAACTCCAAGGGATTGGTATAATGTAAGGCGATTTCGGCGTCTGAATGCTCTTTTTCGAGCAGCGCCATTACTTTCTGCGCTCGAGCCTCGGGTTCCAGATAAACTTTGGGTCTCTTCACAACTTAGCCCCCTGTAGAGTTGCTTTTCTTTATACAAAAACTTTTACTGTTAATGATGTGAAAATAACGTGAGGTGAAGTTTATGGGTATGACGCTTCGGGTTGATGGTACGGAAATACCGCTTAACGAGTTTGTGGAGAAAATTGTGAGCGGATCAATAGTTGGCGCTGTGGCTTCTTTGCGGGGAATAAAAGAGGACTGGAAAAAAATAGAAATAGAAATTTCAAGATAAAGAAAAAAGAGTTTAGCCGATGAAGTCGATTCGCGTTTTTATTTCCGCGAACAATTCCCTTTTCGCTTTGCATACGGGGCAAGTGTATGGTGGTTCGTCCCTGAAAACAACATAGCCACATTGTTTACAGTACCACAATTTAGGTTTAACTTCCGACGTCGCCTTAGCTTCTTCCTCGGCAGCAGCTACAGGTTTTTCTTCTGTTCCAGCCCTTTCATCAGCAGATACAGCCGCAACGTTATAGGCTCTCGCCTGTTTTTCCAAGGGTCTCCGCTCAGGAACTGGCTTAAACTCGGCACTGCCTTCATGTACGTCCTTCCTGACGTAAAGCGCGCAGTAGCAAGCGCCGATTTCCGCGACGTCAGGGTCTCGGTAATCGCAAGGGCAGATTATATCCCTGTCAAACTCGAATTTTCCAGATGCGAGCCTGCACGGGCATGAGGGATAACCGTAACGTTCCTCGTTCTGTTTTAGCCCTTCCAAAAGACTTTGGAGAAACTCGGGGTCAGGGTTTAGATAGTACCCGTAGGTTCTGGCGTCGGCTTCCGCTCTCTGCCGCACCATTTCTAATGTTATTTCCGTCATAGTCCAAGCGCCTGCTTTATTTTATCTTTGCGAAAACCAGTTATCAACATGTTATCGTCTACGATTGTCGTTGGGTAGCTAAGGGGGCCGCCTTTACTTTGAATGTGCTGGCGAATTTTTTGTTTGTCCTCTTCTTCGCACAGGTCCACATCTACATACTCAAATTCCACATCGTTGTCTTTCAAAAACTGCTTTGTCATTTTGCACCAAGCGCATGTGCTAAGGGCGTACAAAACAACCTTATGCTGCCTTTTTTGACCTGAAACCTTGGAAAATTGCATGTAATCACTCGCTATCCTTTGCGATAACGCGAATATAACTGTTTAGCCGCTATCTGACTTCTGGCAGTTCAGATGAAATGCTCTGAATGAGTTGATCACTCTTTTTATTAGCGGTTTTAAAGATAGTATCTAGAGGTTGTTATATCAAAGGCAAAGAAGGCGAAAGAGGAAAAGAAGGAAAAGTATAGTATGCGCGTGTGTTTTTCACTCCCCATTGAGCCTGTTAAAGATGGTTATGACTAATCACCATTAGGAACTTGTGATGTCGCGTAATGTAATCTAATAGTGTAACGAAGTAGAAAGCCTAATATTTCCCGTTTTCTCTGCACTAGAGATGGTGACAATTTTTGCCAATCGATCCTGATTTTCAGAAGAACCGCCAAGTTGTAGGCGAACATAACGGACACAAAGTCTGGGGACCCGTAGAACCGCCGACGAAGCTGGGAATACATGGAACTAACGTTGCTGTCGACTGGGACATATGTACTGGAGATGGCGTGTGCATCGACGTTTGTCCAGTGTCCCTGTATGACTGGGCAGATGCGCCTGGTCATCCGACTTCTGAGAAGAAGTCCGACCCTGCCAGAGAGCTAGACTGCATCCAATGCTTAGCTTGCGAGATGCAATGCCCAACCGCAGCCATAAAAATAACGCCTCCATGAAGCGAGTGAAGCGCTGACTGCGGCGGCGCTTTCCATTTTTTCTTTAGTTCTAAGCCTGTAAAAGTTCAGTCCTGCATTCATAACTGCTTTTTAGTAACTAACTTAAGCATCAAATAGCTCATAACTCTATGAGAATACTTGTGAACCCGAAAAGTAATGCGCTCATAGTCTACAATGTTCTGATAAAAAGGATCATCCATTCGGGATTTAGCACCTTGTGCGGAGCATGTGAAGCTGCATGTCCAGTCAGTGCCCTACGTATGCAAGGCGAAAAAGTTAATCGCTTACATAACTGCTCTCAGGAAATGGATTTATGCACAATCTACTGCTGGAAGGACCTTTGAGGTGGATGATAATAATTGCTGGGGGATGAAAAAATCCGCCCTTTTGGCTAAGGACCGAATAAGATGCTAATTATGTCTATTTCAATCAGTACTAGAACGATTGTTAATATGACGAGGGCAACGGTGAGAAGTACTAGGTTTGATTCAACTCTGTGAATTGCTCCTAGGTCTTCCAATCTCAAAATACTATCGAGACTTCTGTTGAATGAGTCTACGAACTCAAGCTCTCTTGTAATGTCATCTGAAGCATCTTCTACAATCAACTTTGCTTCTGGAACAAGTATGAGATTAGGTATGATACCTAAATCTATGTCAGATAGCATTTCTTTTTCAGCCCATAGGAGACGATGAAGGGTAGAAAGATTTCTTTTCAGCTTGAAAACTGACTCCGTTGTGGACTTGTTCTTTTGCCCCGCCATAGCCTCCGCTTCAAGAGCATCTATTGAATCCCTAATAGACACCATAGCGCTCGAATTTTCATCTATTATTTCATGGATAAGCTTGCATAATATTATAGTAGGTTTTTTTTGCTCAGGCGACATCGCCTTAAATGTTCGAATAGTTGATTCAATAAGCCTCTCGGAATACTTACTACGCAGTGTCACCAGAAAGCGTTCTTTCAGGATTATACTCATTGGATGGAGTTCCAGTTTATCGGTAAACTCTACAACAGGAGTTGAAATCCAAGTGTAGAAGGGACAAGTTTCGTCAAGGCATTTTTGGTAATGCGGACGGATTTTTCCGTTTTCAATGCCATTCAAAGTCTTCGTTTCGACACCCAGAAGATCCGCTACAATCTTTGTTTCACTTTCATCTAGGTCGGAACAATCAACCCATGCTCGTTTCACTTTATCGATAATCTTGTTCATTTCTCTTTTGGAAGATACCTCGTTTTCGAACAACATTTTGTCTTTGACTGTGTAAACACGTATCAATTGATATGTCTCCCGGAATTGTTACATCTACAATGGTGATATATAAGAAGAATGCTCAGGTTTGCTCAGAAACCTCGATGCTTAACTCTGAAAACTTTTTTTCTTTTCTGATAGACTTGTTCAAAACGCTTTACTTATGGCTATATTACTAAGCTCCCGTTGTGAGTTATCTTTTAAAACAATATTTTCGCGATTTCAGAATGCAGCTCTTTTTCTCTTCGTCGAAGAATGTCGTCAAAAGTGTTATCCATAATAATTCTGCCATCAGCTGTTCTGACTATAGCGCCTCCAATAACTTGGGTAGTTTCTTTGGAGAGATTCAATTTCGTCTCAAATCCAGTTTTCTCGCCGATTTCTTTGGCTAAAGCATCGAATCTCAAAGGCAAAGCTGAGTCGTGCATATTTAAAAGAACTTCCAATTTTTTGCCACCTAAAATAACTCCTGCATTGGTGATTAGGTTTTCAAGGATGGAGAAGTATTTCTCTGATTGTGTTAGAGTCTTAAGCTCATTTTTCGCTTCGCGCAGTACATTGTCAATCCAAGTTTCCTTCTTTGACAGAATAACCCATTTTGCTTTAATCTTAGAGTTTGCTACACTGTTCAGCTTATTTAGTGCAGCTTCGCTTTCTGCTTTTTTTAAGAGTATTTTAGCTACTTCGTTTGCTCTTTGAACGCCACGTTGTTTCTGTTTTTTTATGATATCTTCAGCTGATTTCTCTGCCTCTTGAAGGATATGTTCAGCTGATTTCCTTGCCTCCTCCAGAATCATTTCAGTTATTGCTCGCGTTGATTCCATTATTCATCTCTCATGGTAGAATCATATTTAGAACAGAATGTACCGCTTTTTTGAAGTTCTTCTTTGCTTTAGTTTCGATTCCTTTCGCTTGAGCTTCTGCAACAGAAAGGAACTTTGCGAGTTCATGTTCAGCTTCTCTTACTGCTTTTCTTTCAAGTTCCATAGCTTTTTTTTCAGCTTGGCTTAGAGTTGTCTTATATGCTTCTTCATACAGTTTTAACGCTTTTTGTTCAGCTTCATTCATCAGCTTTTCAGCCCGAAGGGTAGCCTCTTCAACTATTTTCTTGGCTTCTAGATGCTTTTCCTTTATTGCCTTGAAAGCTCTAAGCAAAACTAACACCAGTTTAAGTAATATATTTCATGATTTAGCTAAAGAGTTTTGTCATCGAATATTTCTGATTTTATGTTCAATCTAATGAACATGCATCTCGTATTTAACCCAAAAGGTTAAGAGTGTTAATTTTGTATAATGACGGGTTAATCGTAGAAGGTGCAATGTTGCGCAAGACCTCTGGAAACTCGAAGTCATAGCCTTTCAAGAAGACGTTGAAGCGATTTTACTTTATTTAGGCAAGATGGGAGTAGCTCACTCCATAGATGTAAATGGGCAACGCTCGCTGTTCGAAGGTCTTTTGGAAGAATATGCAGTTCCCTGTGAAGTTGCCACTCAGTGTTCAGATATTCTTGCAAGAGTGGATGAACAGCTTGGAAAGTTAGAACAAAAACCAGAAGAGCTTGGCGATAAACCGCCCCTTCCATCTAAACAAACCCTAAAAGAAATACTTGATGAGATGGAAAAGACGCTGGCTGAAATAGAGTACAAGTCACAACCTTTCATTGAAACTATTGCCTCCTCGTCTTATCTTGTTCGAAAAATTGATCAGAAACTCCGCACATGGAAAATAAAACCCAAGAAGGCCGATGTTAAAAAAACCTCCTTGCCTGAACGCCCACTTCAGGAAATACTTATAAATGCTGAGCAGGAGCTTTCTGAAATCGAAAAACAGTTTGAAGAGATGGACAAAACCGCTACTAGGTGCTCAAATGTACTTTCAAGAATTTCTAACTTTATCAAAAGCTTTAGAGTAAAGGTTATTGAGGTTCCCGTTCAGAAAGTTCCATTTCCACCTGGCGAAAAATTCTTAGCGTTTGTTGAAGCGAGGCTTTCGGAAATTGGAAACGCCTTGATGGCAAACAAGTCTAACGAGGCTTTAACCAAAGAGCTACTGACCATAAAAGGCACTATAGCCCGCATTATGGAACAGGTTCCAGAGGCAAAAGTTGACATAATAAAGCAAACGTTGGAATTAAGAAGACTTGTTGACAAGGTCACGCAATCTATTAGAGCAGACCCAGAACTCCAAGCCCTAAGTTTTGACCTTTTATCCTTGCGCGAGATGGCTAAAGAAATTGAAGAAATAATTAATGTTGAAAGCAACATGGCAAGTTGCTGTACAACTGTGTTTTTTGAAGTTTGGGTGCCAAAACTTCAGCTTGGAAAAGTTGTTGAAGAAATAAGAAATATTACTCAGGGAAAATGTGTCATTGAGGAAGCACCTCCAAACATTGAGGATGTAGTGCCTACCATAATTAAACCGGTTCCTCGATTTTTCGAGGCGTTTGAAAAGCTAACGTTTTCCCTTGGATATCCTCGCCCTGAAGAAATCAACCCTGTTTTAATTATGGCCATAACTTTCCCGTTCCTTTTTGGCATAATGTTTGCCGATGTCGGGCAAGGCACAATTCTCTTGATAGTAGGTTTTATCCTGCTCTATTTCAGAGGAAAGGTTGATCTTGATAAAGTTGGCGATATAATGCGTTATTTTGTAGTCTCAG
>Ga0209427_10005272_pt1 | contig 14829 bp, 11 predicted proteins | sample DeeMarSWOR136_30_FD_187465 | JGI IMG/M metagenome (GOLD analysis project Ga0209427, IMG submission 187465) | Marine sediment microbial communities from White Oak River estuary, North Carolina - WOR-1-36_30 (SPAdes) (version 2) | ecosystem: Environmental > Aquatic > Marine > Intertidal zone >...
TCAGGAAGTTTATACCAACCATCAAATGATCCGCCCCATCCAAAGTTGAGATGGTAGAATCCATCATCATTATACCCGTCAATTACTAGATTATGACCTGCTGTCCATTCCTCATTTACTACAGCAAGATGCACAGGAAGGCCATTTTTAATATTGTCCTTTACTCTTTCATAAACATCAGGATCATCATCGGTTAGTAATTCACAATTATCAAAGGAAAAACGCTTATATGCATCGTATGCTTGATTTACATTATAGGTCCCTGATATATTTGAACTGTAAACCTGTTTAGCTGCAACTCCACAGGCAAATGTAAGTGCTGCCTTGTCCTGATCGGTTACAGTTTCCTGATTCTGGTAATGCAGGACAAGTGTTTCAAGATAGGAATTAAGCTGTGGATATGATGGAAAATCATAGGTTTCATAATCATCATCAATCCAGTAATTATTGGTCCAAGAATGATGGTAATCATCACTGTTATTAAACAAAATATTATTGGTTGTTTGGTGGTAATTTAAGATTTGAGCCATAGCAACAGCAGGGCATCCTGCAACACTACGCTTGCTACTCTCTAGATCCATTGGGCAAAAATCATTGAATGGAGAATTTTGATGCCAATTTGTTTCAAGCCAGCCACCTGAAGCTGTAGCTCCATCTTCTGGCCATTGTAAAATCGTGCTATCTGTAATTAAAGGATTAAAATCAAGATATAAATTCCATATTGCCTCATTTTCTTCAATAATTAAATCTGGGATTTCTGAAATGTATGTCAGACGTTTTATTATATCTTTTCTTACCAAATCGGAAAGTATTGTTCCTGATTTTGAAAAAGAACTTGTGAATGAGTAAGCAAGAACAGGTGGAAGAGTTTTATATAAAGTAACTACTATGTAACCATCAGGATTCAAATTAAAGACATAGCAAAGAATTTTTCCATTATAATCAATAATTTCATTTGAATTAGTAATTGAATATGTAGTTTTTTTCAAATGTTTAAGATGTGCATAAGCAACAACAAAAGCAGAATTTCTATCAATTATATTTTGATTTTTTATATTGTTTTCAATGTTTATTCCAGCAAGAACTGGCTGAAAACTAGCACAAAAAACGATTGTTATAGCTATAGTAAGAAATATTCGTTTGTCAATTTTTTTCATGTTATCAAAAACTCCAAACAATAATATATTAACTAATTTTATAAAAGTTTCCTAAAAATATGATTTTGTTCTAACAAAATTCTTTGTGACTTTATGATATTTTGATTATTAAAATATGTAAAAATATAAAATGAATTTAACTGGTTTTTATCTTTATTTTATCACTCCTCAAAACAATAAATCTAACTAACAAAATAATATTTAAAAAAAATAAAAAAATTATTATTCTTTTTAATAATTATTTCCTTTAATAAAAAGTACTTTTTCAATTAATTTTTCAATCATACTTTCTGAATATAGAGTACTTTTTCTGTTAATAAAATAAACAATTGATACATCTTTGAAAACATCATATTTCATCAATGTTGAAACACCAATGTTGCTCCCAGTATGACCAATAAGAATGCTACCGTCCAATTTCTTCCATATTTGCAATCCAAGACCATACCTACCATCAGAAAATTGGGGCGAATGCATCAATTTTATTGTTGAGTTGTTTAAAATTTGTATATCTTGATACCAGCCATTATTCATATGTGCAATAAGGAAATGAGATAAATCCTCAATTGAACTTCTCAAACAACCACTTGGATAATCAACATCACCTGCATGCATATAAGGTTCATAACCCCAAAAGCAGTAAATATAGGGAACTGCAATTTTATCAATGTCAATATCCGCGAAACGGAAACTTGAGTTATTCATCTCAAGAGGAGAAAAAATATTTTTAGTACAATATTCATCAAATTTTTCACCAGTTATCTGCTCAATAATTAAACCAATGATAGCATAACCTATTCCAGAATAATGAAATTCTTCTCCAGGTAGAGAATTAGACCAAACCTCAGGAAAATATTCACTACCACCAAGATTAAGATATTCTTTTAAGAAAGGATAAAAACCTATTGGGCAGTCACCTGGGAAATCCTTATGTAGATGCCAAACATCATTATCTGAAGAAAGACTTGAGTGATGTGCAAGAAGCATACGAAAAGTAATGGGAGTATCTGGAAAATTTGGATTTCTAATGCTAAAATTAATATAATCATTAATGTCATCATCTAAATTGAACAAACCATCATCATACAACTGCATCAAGGCTGTTGCAGTTACTGTTTTTGAAATAGAAGCGGCAGCATAAACTGTATCATAATCAGCATTCTTACTAAGTCTAATATCATACAAACCATAACCTTTAGCCCATACAACTTTATCGTTTTTAATAATGCAAGCACTTAAAGATGGAATATGACCAAGCTTCATTAAAAAAGAAATTAATTTATCAAATATATGTTCCTTAGATGAAAAAATTTTTTTATTAAACAATAATGTTTCTTTTTCATTTGAAATACAATTAATATTAGGCCAAATAATAAGCCCAATTAATAATATTATTATTACTAAAACCACAATTTTTCTAAACATGTTATCTAACATTTGCTTTCCTCCATATTAACTAAAATTATAGAATTCTTATATAATATTATTGTATAAATATAACTGTAGCTACCTATAGTTTGATTTCATTATAAAAAAGCAAAAAGAAAAGGATTTAAATTACTGAAAATTTAGAATGTATCGAATCATTTGCAATTCATTTGTAAAGTGCTTTAATAACCAAATAAGGAGGTTTAAATGTATATCGATTTTTTTGTTTCTTGGAATTGATACAAATAAGGGATTTGACCAATTACTTTGAACACCATTTTCATCTTTTGCTTTCACCTTAATTTCATACTCGCCTTGTTCAGTCCAGATATGACTTGCCTCAGCACTATCCCCTGAATCAAATGGTCCAATCCATTCAGAAAATTCATCATCTCCCCAAGAAAAGAGATAATATAATTGATCTTCATCAGGGTCAATAGTTGATGCAGTGTAATTATATTCCTCATTTATTTTTCCAGATTTTGGACCATCAAGATCCTCTGGTTTTTCGGGTGGATTTGACAGTTCTGCAATTACAAGTGAAGGATCACCAAACGGCTGAAATTCCTCAACTGTAATATAATCCATTTCATCCATTTCTGCAGTATTTATATAGTCATTTATCCCATGTCCCCACAGCTCACCAAATGTGCAATCACCTTCCATATAATTTTCAGACATAACAATACAAAGTTTTTCTATTCCCTTTGTTACTATATCTACTCCTTCATGGGAAACATCAACATCTGTTGAACCAAGAAATGCAATGCATCCACCAAGAGGAGTCTTTACAAAAGTCCAACCAAAGCAATCACTAGCAACATTATAGGTACAATGATAACATGCATCTGATACAACTATAGGAAGTTTATTTCCATTAGACAGGGTATTGATATGTGAATTTGTGTAACTACCTGGTGGTATCCATTCATAACTTTCATGTGGATGGGTTGCCCAGATACTCAAATGACCATGACCATTGAAAAAAACAAAACCTGAACCAGCATCAATTGCGTCCTGTATATTTTCTGCATCATATAATTCTCCATTTGATGCCCAGATTTTTTTAGGTACAAATCCATCCATATTCTCAATTACACCTTGATTTACATACTCGCCCTCGTCAATATGCTCTTTGTCTCCTGGTAATGAATCCCCACCGATAACAACGAGATCTGTAAACCAAGATTGTGCGTATGCCTTTTCATTTTCGTAGGCTATAATTTTATCCACACATATTGTTACCTCATTTTCGTCTACACACGCTAGTCTGCCAAGATAAACATCAGGGTATAAATCAAGTTCATCATACAAATGTAAAGTGCCCCAATTGTATTCTCCAAAAATATTATTTTCATTGGTATCCCAAGTTGAAAAATTTCCATGCTCATCATATATATCAGCATAATATAAATCAGATAAGAAAACCCATTCGTTCTGATATTCATAATCATAAAAAATGTGAACATATCTTGCTGGAAGAAGATCTGCTCCTCCTACAAGCATAACATATTTTATATTCCAGTTATCTAATGCATATTTAATGAAATACTTGATTTTTTCAATTTCATCTCTACCTTGAAATTCATCATATATCTCCTCAGTTGTTTTTAGAATTGTATAAAGATTTCGACTGTTTTTATGCTCAATTAAGGGCTGCAAGCTTGAAATAAAAAGATTTGGTGCAATTATAATCATGTCATATTTTTCAGAAGATAAAGATTTTAAAAAAGTTATATTATTAATAGATAAAGCACTTGCTCCAATTGTGCTTAGAATAAAAACATTGATTACTAATATTGTTAGTAACTTTTTCAAATTGCTCCCCCCATAAATTTTAGGAGTTACTCTTATTATAAGTTTCATTTGATATATCAATATTGTTATTGGAAACAGATTTTTGAGCAATTGGGCAATAAATCTATCGTCTGTCTTATTAATAGAAATGCATTTGCAAATCGTTCAAATAACCTTTGAACCCATGAATTATTTACTATTCTAATTCTAGGAATGTTAACTTTAAATGTTTCCCAGTCGCTTTCCATATCAATAGCATCCTTTGCTTTAGCTTTAATTGTATACATTCCACCTTCAGACCATAAATGACCTATTTTTACATTTTCCCCAGATTTATATGGTCCAATCCATTCCTTTATATCGCCGTCTCCCCATTCAATATAGTAGTAAAGCTCCTCTTCTTCAGGATCATCTGAGCTGAATGTATATTCAATTTCTTTACCTACTATACCTCTTTTTTGTCCTAATATTTTTGGAATGTTTGGAGGCATCTGTTCGGGTGGTTCTGAAATTGGTAAACCTAGAAGCCAATCTATACATGTCCACATTATATTCCAATCTGTACCAAGGTCTTCTAAATTATCCCCAAATATTACTTCATCTCTAGTGCTATCTTCCTCAATTTCAGGGTGAGGGCCAAACAAAACAACTCGACCATCTCCATAATTGAAATTTATAATTGCCGGATCATCATTAAATGAATTATACGTACCAATAACATTCATCTCTTGTCCTTCATCAGGATAAAAAGCTGCACCACCATAATAAAGAATATATTCATTTGCAGGTTCATATTTATTTATTGGATTTGAAGGATTAATATTAATCGTTGTCATAGCATAACTTGGCCATGGTGCAATTTCATCTATTGCCCCATATCCAATTCCAAAAAATAGGTCAAGAGGCTGATCATAAGGATGCCCCTCCCAAATAATTCGGTCACAAGCAAAATAACCACCAGCGCAAATCCCAATATAACCACCACCAGAGGAAACAAAATCCCGGATGTTTTGAAGACCAACACTATTTATATTTTCAATATAATAACCAGAATTACCACCTGGAAAATGAATTGCATAGAAGCTATCAATAAGGTTATTGTTTTCAAAATAGTCCCCATTGCATTCATACCAAGTCAAACCCTTAAACTCTAAAAATTTTTCAAATGCAATAACTCCGTCGTCCCAAGCGCCAGGACCAGAGTAAATTAGAACATCTGCAATTTTCTCATATTTAGTTATTTCCCAAGAAAATGTTTGTGGTATGGATATAACAAATAGCATTATAGCTAAACAACAAAGCGTACTTTTTTTCAGTATCATATCATAACCCAATAAATAGAGATATAAGATTTTTTTATAAGAAATCTTTCAGATAAAAGTTGAACAAAATAAATATAATACATATATTAATGTTATAAAAAATAAAAATTTTTCATATATTTTACATCTTTATTTTCTAATCCTCGGGAGTAACATAGGTACAGTTTTTATATAATTCTGATATTCATCTCCAAGCCTTTCTATCAAAATTTGCTCTTCATACCAGCAAAGAAAAAAATAAAAAACAAGTACGAAAATGAAAATTACAAATGCGATAATAGAGAGACTAAGTACAACAAAACCCAAATATGTGAGAATTGAACCAAAATACATGGGATGTCGAACCCTTGAATAGACATCGTTTTTTATTACCATTAGTTTATTTCTTTCTTCTTTGAAAACTATTCTATGAGATCGCTGACCAAAGTATCCCGCTGTAAAGAATAATGGAAGAAAAACAACAACCCTGTAATACCAAGGAATTACATCCTGCCATGAATCCGATAATTTTAAAAGGAATAAGTCAGAAATCATTCCAACAATAAAAACAATTATAAATATAAACTGTCCAGTATCACCCCATTTATATTCACCAGCTAGATCCTTTCTATGTTCATGACTATGTCTTTTATGACCTTTATTCATTTAAATCACATATTTAATCTAGAAGTATATAAACTGCTGTTTAATAAAAATAACACTTCCAATTTCTTACAAAAGATAATATAATAAATATTATTAGCAAATAAACAAATGCATTCTTCAAATAGTAAATATAATAGACTCATTAAAGAAAAAAGCCCATATCTACAACAACACGCAGAAAATCCTGTTGATTGGTATCCATGGTCTAATGAAGCATTTGATAAAGCAAAAATAGAAAACAAACCAATTTTTCTATCAATTGGTTATTCAACATGTCACTGGTGCCATGTAATGGCACATGAATCTTTTGAAGACCTTGAGGTTGCAAAACTACTGAACAACAATTTTATTTGTATAAAAGTAGATAGAGAAGAGCGTCCCGATATTGACAAAATATATATGAATGTCTGCCAGATGATTACTGGTAGAGGCGGATGGCCACTTACAATTATAATGACACCTGATAAAAAACCGTTTTTTGCAGCAACCTATATTCCAAAGGAAACTCGATATGGAATTAAAGGTTTGTTAACTCTTATTCCAGAAATAAAAAACCTTTGGGAAAATAAACAAGAAGATCTTTTAGGAACAGCAAGTGAAATAACATCTGCATTACAAAAAATTTCTAAATCTAAAAGGGGTCAAGAGCTTACTAAAGAAATCCTAGATATTACATATGAACAGCTTTTCAATTCATTTGATGAACTTTATGCAGGATTTGGAAATCAACAGAAATTCCCAACACCTCATAACCTTTGCTTTCTCCTAAGATATTGGAAGAGAACAGGAAATAATTACAGTTTGAAGATGGTAACTGCCACTCTTGAACAAATGAGGCAGGGTGGAATATATGATCATATAGGTTTTGGTTTTCATCGTTATTCAACAGATAGGAAGTGGATACTACCTCATTTTGAAAAAATGCTGTATGACCAAGCCCTTATTACAATTGCTTATACTGAGGCGTATCAAGCAACAAAAAAACAAATTTTTAAAAAAACAGCTAAGGAAATAATTGAATATGTTATTCGTGATTTGACATCAAGAGAAGGGGGGTTTTACTCAGCTGAAGATGCAGATTCTGAAGGAAAGGAAGGGAAGTTTTACACTTGGGATTATGATGAACTAAAACAAAATCTTACATTAGAAGACCTTAACATTACTGAGAAATTCTACAATATTAAAAAAGAAGGAAATTTTTTACATGAAACACGAAGAAATGAAAAAGAAAATATTTTTTACCAGATAATGAGTATAAATGATTATGTAAAATTATATAGAATTGAAGAAGAAGAGCTTTTAGAAAAAATTGAAAAAATTAGAAAAAAACTATTTAAAATTAGAAATAACAGGATTCATCCTGAAAAAGATGATAAGATCCTTACAGATTGGAATGGATTAATGATTGCAGCTCTTGCTAAGGCATCTCAAGTTTTTAATGAAAAATTTTATATTGAAAAAGCAGAGAAAGCAATAGATTTCATCATGAATAATATGCTACAAAAAAGTGGTGAATTATTACATAGATATAGAAACGGGAAAGCAGAAATAAGGGGTTTTGCAGACGATTATGCTTTTTTAGTTCTGGGACTTATTGAACTATATCAAGCAAATTTTAATCCGAAATATCTTCAGATATCAATTGATATTAACAATTATCTAATAGATCATTTTTGGGATAATGAGAATGGCGGTTTATTTTTTACATCAGATAAAAGTGAAGAAATCCTTACTAGGACAAAGGAAATTTATGATGGTGCAATTCCATCGGCAAACTCTATAACAATGTATAATTTAATCAGACTTGCAAGGATAACTGGGAATTTAGATTTTGAAGAGAAAGCAAAACAAATCGGAAAGGCTTTTTCTAATCAAATCACTCAAATTCCAAGTGTATATACACAAATGATGGCAAGTCTAGATTTTGAAATTGGCCCCTCCTATGAAATTGTAGTTGTTGGAAACAAAGATAATAGTGATACACAAAAAATAATTGAAAGTATAAATTCAATTTACCAACCAAATAAGGTCGTAATTTTAAAGGAAACTTATTCAAATGTTTTACTGCCTGAAGAACTTGTTTCAAATATTAAAGAATATTTTCAAATAAAAAATAAAGCTACTATATATGTTTGCAAAAATAGGCAATGCCAACTACCAACTACAGATATTAAAAAAATGAACGAGTACCTAAAAAAATAGTATTTTTTAATAAATTATAACGGTTTCATTCTAACCAAACAGATGAATACTCGTTTTCATTAAAAACCATCTTGATATTTTCAGGTGAATTAGAACTAATTGATTTTCCCTTTCCAAAGTTTAAATATTTCCAATCATTTTTAGCATTAACTGCCAAATATCCTTCATTATCATCTGTTATTAGAATATAAAGATCCTCAGGTTGCCAGAATGAATTTTCCTTTTTCATATTTCTTAGAGTTCCATATGCAATAATTGCTTTATCAGCAGAGGAACCTGCTAAGCGAATGTAAGAAAAGTCTGAAAATCCGACACATCCTTCTTGCATAGTTTGCATATTTTTAATAATAAATTTTATCCAATGAACAGTTCTAAAATAATCCCGCATAATAGAATTTGTATCAAGATGTTTCGCAAGCCAACTAGTCCAGGATGCTAACTTTGATGCATTAGCATATGCCTGTGGATAATCAACAGATAATAATCCTAGGCCATATAAACTTCGGTCATATTGGTTTGGTAGTTCCCCACCGGTTTGATTAAAAATAAATGCTTTATTGAGTTCAAGTAGAGACTGTGCTTTTTCTTCATCTGTTGAACCTGTTGCATCATCAACATTGTAAGGAACCTCATTAGTTACCATATCAGGTGATGCTGTTGCATTTTCAATAAATTCATGTATCTCCCAATCTTGTCCACCTAACATTGAATTATTAAACAAAGGCACAATATTTTCTACAATGCTTATTAGAATAATTGGATCAATATTTGAGTAGGGATTATCTTGATAGGGAAAAACCTCTGGATAAGGCGTTCCAAAGTTGATAAAATATTTATCATTTTCAAGCCAGTAAATTATATCTTCAAGCGGTGGATAATATTCATCACAAACAGCTTTTCTTGCAAATTGTGCTTGTACACTGTCAAACACATACCATGTATCATTGATCTTAACAATATTTACAGCATGTGCAGGCATAAGTAAAGAAAACACTTCCTCAGGTGAAAAACCACAAAGTCTTAAGACAGCTGTGTTAAAAGCTGATTGAGAGTAACAATCACCAATAAGATTTGCCCACAAACACCTATCTCCAAGCAATCTCATCTCATGGGCAGAAATTTTTTGTCCCAGACAAGGCATTGAATGTTTAGTTGCCCATACATGCCAGAAAAGATAATGCAAACCAACAACCATATTATTCAAATCGTACTCTTGTAATGATAAAATAGTATCCATCTTATCTTTATGAAATACAGATACTGCTGAACGACAAACCTCAATACACATCATATTTGTGGGTATAAGTACGATTCCTGGTGTTGGTTTTGGCATATTTACGTCTCCAAAATTATCAGATTCTATTAAGTGATCATATCTCATTACAGACAATGTATATTCAGCTATCAAATCAGAATCGTTGGTAATTAGTGGTTGTCTTGTTTCATCAAATACAAAATTTTCCTCTTGAATTGAGGATGTTAATCCAATAAATGATGATGAAAAAAATAAGATAATAATACCTAATACTATAATGTAATATTTCATATTATTCCCTCTAATATTAATGATAAATATTGATTACATAATATATAAATGCTATCTTTTATGATATTTATATTTTAGATAAAGGCCTTTTTCAAATTCAATTTATTTAAAAAATAAATATCGGTCTATTTGTTTACTTTAAAATAAAAAATATTTTGTGTTTTGGATAGTAGTTTTTACGCTCACATCGGGGTTCGGTCGTTGTTTGGCACCATTTTTGATGATAATGTCTTTATTATAATTCTATGTATTTTTAATAAGAAACAAGTTAATTTAAAAATAAAAATGAGTTATATCTTTTGTGAAGTATGAAAAAAATAGCGATTTTAACAAGGGATTGTGCGGGTGTAAATGCTGCCATTCGATCTATAGTACGTACTGCAAGTAATAACGATATCAAAGTTACAGGCGTGTTGAAAGGTTATGATGGTTTATTATATAATAAGTTCATCCCATTAGATAGACGTTCGGTATCTGGAATTATTAATCAAGGTGGTACAATTCTTAAAACCGCTCGATCAAAAAGATTTTATATTGAATCTGAACAAAAAAAAGTTGTTCAAAATATCAAAAAAAATAATATCGATGGTCTGATTGTTATAGGTGGTAACGGTTCTCTGAGAGGAGCTCATATTCTAGCAACTAACTATAATATTCCTGTTGTTGGTATTCCCGCAACAATTGATAATGATATAAAAGGTGTTGATTTAGCTATTGGAGCTGACACTGCAGTTAATGTTGCTTTAGATGCATTAGATAAAATAAGGGATACAGCTACTAGTCTTGAGAGGATATTTGTTGTGGAAGTAATGGGTCGAGATTGTGGATATATTGCGCTGCAAGTTGCACTTGCGGGTGGATGTGAAGAAGTTTTAGTTCCAGAAAAAAAGTTTGATATTGATAAAATGTGTAAGGAAATTAAAATTGGTAGTTCAAAGGGTAAAAAAAGTTGGATTATTATTGTAGCAGAAGGTAAAGCAAAAGGTCATGATATTGCAAATATAATAACAGAAAAAATAAATCTAGAAACTCGCGTTGTGGTGCTTGGTCATATACAAAGAGGAGGCCATCCAACTTCTATTGATAGAATTATGGCTGCTCGTCTTGGCAATTACGCTGTGAATATATTGAACAAGGGTATTACCGATCATTGTGTAAGTTTAAAGAACGGAAAATTAGTTACTATACCGTTGAAATTCGCAATTCAGCATAAAAAAACTGATGTAAATACGTATTACAAATTGATAAAGATTCTGACGTAGTTAACTTATTATTATAATGGGCTATATTTAATTAATAACATTTAATATTTATATCACGCCCGCATTGGGATTCGATCCTAAGTAGAGACTTCATTTATTTTTCTTTACAAAATAAAAAGAAAAAAAAAGAAAATAGGTTAAAGATAATTTTAAAGTCCTAATATATATTTTATTATTGGTAACAGATTTATATGGTTTTGAAGTAAATTTATTAATGGTGATGTAACAGATTTTGTTTTTACAACATTAAAATCAACATAAGTCCATTTACTTTCTGCACCATGTACATCTTTTGCCTGAACACCTAGAGTATAACTTCCCTCAGGAATTATAAGTTTGATTAACTCTAAATGCTCCGTCCCTGATTTAAAAGGGCCAACCCATCCATAGTCATGCCCGTCTATATCATATTTATAATAAATGTCATCATTTTCTGGGTCGTTTGTTATAGTTTTTATATAGAGCCATTTTGCTCTTTTCACCTCTTCAGGGATTGTTACTTCTGGTGCATCAGGTGGTGAATTCAGTTTTTTATTTGACGGTTGCGGTTTTCTCTTACAAGTGTCAGCTGCTGCTGTGAATGAAAATACGGTTGTAATCAACAGCATAGAAATTAGTATTACTAATATTTTCTTTTTCATATTTCACCTCTTATTAGTCATAATTATTGAGAATAAATCAAAATTCAAAATGGTTATTATTGATTTTTTGAACAAATGGTTATTTTTAATAAAAAAAAATTTACCTTTGTTCTAATTTTGCATTTTGTCTTATTATTTTAATTTCTATAAATAACTGGAAAACAGATAATAGTACTAGGTTATGGTGGTTTTAATGGTCCTGGAGGTTCAGGATGCATTGGAGGATTTGGTATCTCTGGACCAATTTTTTCAAACCATTCACAATATTCATCACAACCACTAGTTCCCTTCATTTTCCCAATCTTGCAGGATGGTATTTTAAATTTCTTTCCTTTATCTACAAAATATTTATATTCAAAGTGAACACAATCAGTTCTATCCATTTTTAAACCTACCCCTACGTACCTGTATTGAAATACAACATTAGTATTTAAAAATGATACTCTATAATTTTTTTTTATATTGTTTAAATAGGTGATTTTTATTAAAGTATTTTATTAATTTTACTTAGAAAAATTTTAAATTATAATAAAATATAACAGTTTTGAATTAATGGGGAAAAATAATTATGAAAAAATTGATATTGATTTTAATAATATTTTTGTTAATTGCTAGTTTCGTGCCAACAGTTTCTTCAAACAAAGACATAAATACAAAAAAATTAATCGAATTCCAACCTCCAGAATTAGAAATAGAAGTTATAAAAGGTGGCCTTGGAGTTACCGGAATAATAAGTAACATTGGAGATGTAGTTGCCACCAATGTTAATTGGAGCATTGAGATTACAGATGGTATTATTTTTTTAGGAAAAAGTAAACAGGATATTATAGATAACATTCCAAGAAATAGAAGTGAGACTGTAAAAATACCTTTAGTTTTTGGATTTGGAAAAACTACAATTACTGTTACTGCAAAACCCTTGGGAGGAGAGGAAGTTGAAAAATCAGTTAAAGCAAAGGTTATTGGAATATCAGTTATTATTATTCCAGGTGATCTTGATGCATTGACTGCTAATTTAGAACTTGTTGCTAAAGGTTTTAAATCGCCTTCTGTGCTAACGAATGCTGGGGATGGTACAAATAGGCTTTTTGTTGCAGATTTAAATGGTATTATTTATGTAATTGAAAATGGAAATAAACTTTCAGAACCATTTTTAGATTTATCAGATAAGATTGTAAGGCTTAGTCCGATATATGATGAAAGAGGACTACTTGGTCTTACATTTCATCCAGATTATGAAAATAATAGTAAATTTTATGTTTATTATAGTGCTCCGAAATCAGGTAATGGAATTGATCATGAGGGCATAATTGCTGAATATTTTGTTTCTTCTGCAGATCCAAATAAAGCGGACCCTGATTCGGAAAATATGATACTTAGAATAGATCAACCAGAAAGCAATCATAATGGGGGACAACTTGAATTTGGATTTGATGGTTACCTTTACATTGGTTTGGGAGATGGTGGAGGAGCAGGAGATATTCATGGAACAATTGGAAATGGGCAGGATATAAACACATTACTAGGTTCAGTTTTACGAATCGATGTGGACAGTGGATCACCCTACGAAATACCGCCTGATAATCCATTTGTTGGAGAAGACGGACTTGATGAAATATATGCATATGGTTTTAGAAATCCTTGGAAGTTTTCGTTTGATAAATCTACAAATGAACTCTTTCTTGCAGATGTTGGTCAGGATAAATATGAGGAAGTGGATATTGTTGAAAAGGGTGGTAACTATGGATGGAGAATAATGGAGGGATACCATGTTTACGATTCAGATTTAGCTGAATTTTTAAACTTATCACTTGATGAACTTGAGAAACCTATTCATGAATACAGTCACAATGTGGGAAGATCTATTATTGGAGGATATATTTATAGAGGAATACAATCTCCTGATCTTGCTGGAAAATATGTATTTGGCGATTGGAGTACAGGTTATATTTTGCCCAGAGGAAAAATTTATTATCTAGAGGAAATAGAACCCGACGTTTGGAAAAGATATGAATTTAAAATGGATAATGACAAACCCTTGAAACGGTTTATTTTGGGTTTTGGAGAAGATGAAAATAATGAAATATATGTTCTTACAACCCGAACTCCAGGTTCTATTATAGCATCTGGAGAAGTTTGGAAAATAATTGTTGATTAAAGGAGGAAATATATATGAGATATGTAAAGGCAAGTGCAGTATTACTTGTATTAATTATGTGCCTAACAATTATAGGTACCCAGGCAAGTGCTCACCCACCAGGTTTAATATTCTCAAAGTACGAAGAAAATAATCTAAAAGTGCTTATCACACATTTTTCGATTTCACCGTTTGGCTCCCACTATATATACCGAGTAGAAATCGATGTTAATGGGGAATTAGTTGAAGAACAAAATTATGAAAAACAAGATAGGTTCATTTTTCTAATATACAAATTTAATATAACTGCAGAACCTGGTGATGAAATAACATTTACTGCCTATTGTAGTTTATTTGGACAAAAATCAAAAAGTATCAATGTCTGATAAAAAAAGGTAAATAAAATTAGTATTTAATAATTAATATTAAATTAATTTGTTATTTATCACTTTTTTTCTATTTTTATTAACTTGAAAGATTTCAATTGTCCAATAATTTTTTAATCCATTAGAATAAAAAATTCTTTTTATCCCATATCTTATAAAAGACCTATTATATTTAATGGAAAAATGAAGGGGTCTAGCTTAGGGAGGAAGGAAAGGATGAAAAAGTAGGTAATCCTAAAATTCATACTTACTTCCGACTAGACCCCAATATTATATTGTAACATCTATCTTAAATAATTTTCTATT
>Ga0209427_10005273_pt1 | contig 14828 bp, 12 predicted proteins | sample DeeMarSWOR136_30_FD_187465 | JGI IMG/M metagenome (GOLD analysis project Ga0209427, IMG submission 187465) | Marine sediment microbial communities from White Oak River estuary, North Carolina - WOR-1-36_30 (SPAdes) (version 2) | ecosystem: Environmental > Aquatic > Marine > Intertidal zone >...
TTCGGTGAGGCGGTTTCCCGGCTCATTCCCATGGGCAACATCCTCCTTACCCTTGCTGTCATATTCGCCTCCACTTCGGCACTCAACGCGACCATATATTCGGCCACCAGGGCATCCTACGCCCTCGGGCGCGATCATATGCTGCCTCCCTTCTTCGCCAAGATCTCTCACCGGCGAAGAACTCCAGTCTCGGCCCTTGTCTTCACAGGCCTGATCGTGATCATCATTGCGCTCTTTCTGCCGACCATACACGTCGCGTCGAGCGCCAGCATCATGTTTTTATTCCTCTTCTTCATGGTGAATCTCTGCGTCATCAAGATCAGGTACAACATGGGGGATGAGCTCACCTACGGGTATGTGATGCCCTTCTTCCCCCTGCTCCCGATCTTCGCAATCCTCATGCAGGGCGTGCTCGCCGTCTGGCTCGTAAACATGAGCATCATCGCCTGGATCATCGCCCCCTCCTGGATAGGGCTCGGGGCAATTGTGTATCTCCTCTATTCGAGAAAGCATGGGATGGCCAGCGAGCACGACATATTCGTGCTCGAGGAGGAGGGAGCGCCCGAGGGAGACGAGTTTCGCATCATGGTGGGTGTGTCAAACCCCGACAGTGCTCTCGGCCTGGTGCGGACCACCTATCAGCTCTGCGGCATCAAGGAGGCGCGGGTGGAGCTTCTGCATATGGTGCCGGTCCCGGACCAGGTTCCTCTTGCCGACGCCCCTCACTATATGATGGAGGGAAAGGAGGCGATGATGGAGGTCATCCTCTATCTGGCCCCCCTGTTTCCGGTAAGCACCACCATACGTTACTGCAGAAGTGTGGCCCGGGGTATCGTGAGCGCACTCCGGGAGAAGCGCAGTGATATGCTTATCATGGGATATCCCGAAAAACGCAAATCATCTTGGTCTGCATCAAAGTTGTCGTACGGCTTCAGGCTTGGAAGCACTATCGACCCCGTCATAGAGCGCGCTCCCTGTGACATAGTCATTTTCAAGGATGCGCCCCATACAACCTACCGGAGGATTCTTGTCCCAGTTGCAGGCGGCCCAAACAGTGTCTTCGCCCTCGAGATCGCGAGCATACTGCTTGACCGCGAGGAAGGCGAGATTGTGCTCTTTACCGTTGACACAGGCGGGAGGAGAATGGATCTGGATCAGTTTATTGAGGAGCACGCAGGCGGTCTCGGAGTGGGGCGGGATCATATCCGGCGAAAGATCGCCCTCTCTGACGATGCAGTGTATGCCATACAGAAGGAATCGAAGGACTACGACCTCCTTGTCATCGGTATAACCAATCGGCCCTTCATGCACCGGGTACTGCATGCCAGTATACCTGAGATCATTGCTCAATCCACAGACAAGCCCCTGGTCATGGTAAAGGCTTCGAGTGGCGTTGGCTCGATTATAAAGCGCTTCGTCTGATTAGAGGTAACGCTGCGCCCAGGCACCGACGATGCTCCCTACGTAGCGGGAGTCGGACTCCTCCATGAGCAGATGATCGGCGCCGTCCAGGGATATGAAGTTCTTCGGATGCTGTGCCGCCTGAAAGATGTATGCGGCGTTGTCGATGCCCACGACCCGGTCAATAGGTGAGTGGAATATGAGAAGCGCCCTACCGAGATTGCGTATCCTTTCCTCCATGTTCACCCGATCGAGATCATCGAAGAACTGCTTCCTGATCCTGAAGGGCCTCCCTCCGATGAGAATTTCCACCTCCCTCGAGCCCTCAAGGTCCGCGGGATCGATTTTCAGGAGCTTCTTCAGATGACTCGGCTCGCAGGGTGCTGCGATTGTTGTTACGGCCCTGCTCGACTCGATGACGTGTGCGACCTGGAGAACGGCAGCCCCGCCAAGGGAATGACCGATCAGTATCTTCGGCGGCTTGTAGGCTTCTCCGAGGAAGCGGGCTGCAGCGACCAGGTCTTCAGTGTTCGAGGTGAAATCAGTGTCGGCGAAGTCTCCCTCGCTCTCGCCCAGTCCGGTGAAGTCGAATCGGAACACCGTTATGCCCTGAGCGGCGAGTGCTTTACTGATGTTCCCAATTGCCTTGAGGTTCTTCGTGCAGGTGAAGCAGTGTGCAAAGAGAGCCATGGTGTCCGACGGGCCGTTTTCAGGCTGATCGAGACGTCCGGTGAGAAGCTGTCCTCTTCCGTTTTCGAATCGAATCTTCCTCGAAACCATCTCATCGCTCCAAAATCAGCCAGCAAAGCTGTAAACCTAAATTACTGTATGATTCATACAATATAGGATGCTGGAGGCGGTGAAGGAAGGGATTAATAGAGCGAATGTCGAGTTTCATTCATCGGTATAAAAATGTAACGTACTCTTTTAGATTGCACGGTAATCTTTGAGAACTTCGGCTTAAAAGCATGGGTTTCTTTCAGTTTTATACCATAAAATAGTTACTTTTTCAGGTAATGATAAAAACTCGAAGTTCGACCTAATAAAAAAATCCCATTACTGGTTGCCTGTCCTGCCGTGTAGGACCATATTGATAATGACAGGGTCCTCTCAATGGAGAACCTGTCGAGGAGAACGCACGATGGGACTGGCAGACCGAGACTACATGAAGGCAGAATACAAGGATGAAAGGAAGAGGGAGCGCAAACCCTCCTGGTTCAAACGCTTCAAGTTCCTCCTCTATAGGCTGAAAAGATCTCTTCTCAAATCCTGATTCACCCCTTTTGACACACATCTTTCCGAAATCCATGAGCACGCTGGGGAAACATAAAAGCATCTGCAGGATTGCAAGGGCCATGCTCTTTGAAATTGTTGATACTTTTGTGTAATGCGGTTATAACTTGTGTTGAAAGCGGTGAGAAGGACTGGTATATGAGTGAAGGTGCGACCGTTCTCGTCGTTGAGGAACATGAACGCGATGTCCAGTACCTGCAGTCCACACTGTTGAAACTCGGCTTCCGATTCGAACTGGCCCGCAGCGGCAGGGAAGCGCTCGAGAAGGTGCAGAAAAGCCCTCCCGATATCATACTGCTCAACGCGTTTCTCCCCGGTATCGATGGCTTCTACGTCGCTGGGCGGCTTAAGGGTGAAGAGCGCACCATGGTCATCCCCATCATCATGCTCCGTGGGAAGGGCGATTCCTTCGACCGGGTAAAGGCCTTGGAAGCAGGCGTTGATGATGTACTTATGAAGCCGGTCCGGGCTGAGGAGCTCAAGTCCAGAATCCGATCACTCTTGAGGAACAAGGCCTATCACGATTATCTGAAAAAGGATCAGGAAGTGCTGAAGAAGGAGCTGGCTGGCAAGAGCAGACAGCTCAGAACGGCCTTTGAGGCCTTTTCCCGGTTTGTACCCCGCGAGTTCCTGAAGTGTCTGAACAAGGAAAACATAGTGGATGTGGAGCTCGGCGACAACGCACTCCGCTTCATGTCCATACTCTTCTCCGACATCCGTTCCTTTACCCAGCTCTCCGAGAAGATGTCACCCCAGGAGAACTTCAAGTTTCTCAATGCCTATCTGCAGCGGATGAATCCCTTCATCTGGAATAACCGGGGTTTTGTGGACAAGTATATCGGTGATGCCATTATGGCCCTTTTCCCTTACGGTGAGGAGTCCGCCCTTTCCGCAGCCGTCGAGATGCTCAAATACATACCCATCTACAACACGCACCGTGCGGGTTACAATTATGACCCAATCAGGATCGGAATCGGCATACATACCGGCCCCGTCATGCTCGGCACCATTGGGCACGAGATTTTCATGCAGGGAACTGTCATCTCCGACGCGGTGAACATCGCGGCCAATGTGGAGAGGCTTACCAAGGTCTACCGGGTTTCTCTCATTGTGACCGAGCAGGTGATTACGGGCATCAAAGAGCCTGAGCGCTTCCGCCACCGGTTCCTGGACAAGATCAAGGTGAAGGGCAAGGATGTTCCGGTTTCCATATACGAGGTGTACGAGGGTGATTATCCATCCCTTGCCGAGCTGAAGGAGCGGACCAGAAAGAGGTTCGAGAGGGCGGTCCATGCATTTCTGCAGGGCAGTGTGCGGCAGGCCCTTGCAATTTTCAACGAGCTTTGGAAATCGGGAAGGGCAGACCCTACGCTGGAGTACTACATCAAACGGTGCGCCTATTATCTGAGATACGGAATCGGCAGGAGGCATGAACAGACCAGCCGCTGACCCCGAAAGCTTCACCTGTTCTTCACAAAGCCTACAACCTCCATTCAAGATGTGTCGGTATCGTTGTACACATCACATGGCATGGGAGGTTTTAAAAAAGCTGAAAGGAATCCTTCTCATTTCGGTTCTTCCGAATAATGCGCACCTGAATAATTAATAGTGCTTTCATGAGAGTATTCGTATGGTGGTTAAGGAGGAAGAAACGCAGGCACTTACATGTTAAGTATTTCATATCGTAAATTGCCCGCGTGTACATTCTGTTTTTTCCACACACTAGCTACTTAAATTTCTATCATTTCAATAGTCATTACATTATTCATGTTATGAATAATGTAATATAGGTACTTATTTTCCGGATGATCCCTCATTTCTTTAAATTTACCCACTACATACTTTCATATGCTCGAAGCCTCTATACTGCTTGTGGAATAAGCATCTCGACCGTGGTAGGGCCATCTTCGCTGCTCGTTATGCACACATTCCCACCGTGGAGCTGTGCAATCTTTTTAGCGATGGTGAGGCCGAGCCCCGAGCCGGGTGAGCTGCGGGAGTACTCACCGCGGTAGAGCCGGTCGAACACACGGTGGAGCTCATCTTCCGGTATGCCTCTGCCGGTATTGGCTACCGTGACAAGGGCGAGCTCTCCCTTTTTCCCGATGGAGACGTATATCGTACCCCCTTCCTGGGTGTGCCGCACCGCATTTTCAAGAAAATTGGAAACCGCCCGCTGGATCAGGTTCTCATCGCCAGTCAAGGTTTCGATATCATTCTTCCACAGAAGCTTGACACCCTTTTTCTCACAGTGCCCCGCGAACCGGTCCTGCAGTTCTTTGGCGAGTTCCTCCGTCTTTATGGTGATGGGGCGTATCCGAATCTCGGGAGACTCGAGCCTCGTGAGTTCACCGAGGTCGGTCACGAGCACCTCGATTCGCTGGAGTTGGGTAAGATTTCTCTGCACCCGCTCCCTGCTCAGATCCAGTACGCCGTCAGCCATTCCCTCCAGCTGTGACCGGAGGGCGCTGAGGGGAGTGCGCAGGTCATGAGCTATGTCTGCAGCCCACTGGCTCCTCAGTGCCTCTTCTCGCTCCAGTTTTCGACCGAGCTCGTTTGCCGATTCCGCAATGGCTGCGATCTCCTGCGGGCCTTTCGAATCGACCCTGGTCGTACGGTCTCCCCCTGCAATGCGGCGTATCCCGTTCGCCACGTTCCGGGCTGAGGCGGCGATTCCTCTTGAAAGAAGCAGTGAGAACAGAAGTGCGAGTGCAAAGGCCACCACCATGCTGAGCCACACGGTTTTTCGCATGGACTCGAGGAAACGAGTGTTTGCTCTATCCATGCTGAAACTCACCGACCCGATACGGAAGTAAGCGATAGTTTCTCCTCCCTCGCGCACCTGATGAAGGGGAAGGTCTTCGGCAGGGCGCTGCATGGTAGCTTCATTCCCCATCCATCTCCTGCCCTTGCCGTGGGACCTGAGTCGTCCATATACCTGCCGCATATCTTTGTCGTAGATGATCAGCGTGGTGCCATGGGGGATGGTCGTGTCAAGCTGCGTGCGCAGCCTATTGTCCATACTAAGCACACCGCCCGTGTAGCTCGATTTCAATTCTTCCTCGAGCCAGCTCTCGATACTTTTACCTTTTTCAAGACTCCAGCCCGTTACGGATCGTCTGAATCCCAGGTAGGAGAGGGAGACCATGATGGTGAGAAAGAGCACGAGCGAGATGAGGAAGGAGAGGAGCATGGTGAAAAAAATAGGTTTTGTAAAGGGCGGGCGTTTCATTGAGCCTTTCCGCTGAAACGATAACCGAATCCCCGTACCGTTTCTACCCAGCCTGGGGCGCCGAATTTCGCGCGTATGTTCTTCACATGGGTATCCACTGTCCTCTCGGAGCCTTCAGCCAGATAATCGAGACATTCACCAAGAATTCTGGCTCGCGAGAAAACCATCCCTGTATTGGATGCAAGAAAGTGCAGTATCTTCCATTCCGCAGCGGTCAGCTGGATCTCCCTCCCACCGAGCTGTACTTTGTGTGTGTCGGCGTCGATAATCAGGGTGGTTTCGTTCAAAGTCCATTCTGCCCTTTCTTTTCCCGCCTGTATGCCACTCTGAACTCGATGCAGTATGGCTTTGACCCTGAGCGTCAGTTCCTTTGGTGAGAAGGGTTTGACCATATAATCATCGGCGCCGATTTCGAAGCCCGTTATCCGGTCCGATTCAGCGGTTTTTGCCGTGAGAAATAGTATGGGGATGGTTGACCTGGCCCGGATCTTCTTGGCAAATTCGAACCCGTTACCATCTGGGAGCATGACATCGAGGATTATGAGATCGGGCTGCTGCATCTCCAATGCCTGGAGTACCCCGTGCAGCCGATCGAACTCGTAGACCTCGAAATCCTCGAGTTTGAGATAGGAGGTCACCGCTTCCCTGATCGACTGGTTGTCCTCCACAACGATGATCTTCATCATACAAGGAATTTTTATCCAGATCCTTTGAAAATCAAGTAATTTGTGTGCATGCATAAGCGGATATTTTTCTTGACAGGGGGGTGAAATTACATAAAATAACTTGTAATTATGACATAATAAGATTATATGATTATGTTATATTAACTAATATCTATTGATCAGCAATTGGCGAAAACCTCTGAATTGTGCGGGCACGCCTGAGATGCAGTTGGAAGAAACGGGGTGAAGACAATGAAAGCTGCAATGTATTACGGAATAGGAGACCTGAGGATCGAGGAAAGACCGGTCCCGCCGATTGGTGATGAAGACATCCTCTTGAAGGTTAACGCATGCGCAATATGCGGAACAGATATCAAGGTATTCATGCACGGGTACAGAAACATGAAGGTACCGCAGATAATCGGTCATGAAATCTGTGGGAGTATTGCAGATGTTGGAAAAAAGGTTTCGAGTTTCAAGGTCGGCGAGCGGGTTTCGGTTGTTCCGATTATCTCCTGCGGGGAATGTCACTACTGCCGCAGGGATTTGACCCATCTTTGCCTGACCTTTCAGGAGCAAACAAAGGCATTTGGGTTTTACCATCCCGGCGGGTTTGCCGAATATATGGCCATACCGGCGAAGGCAATCGAGAGGGGGAACCTTGTCAGGGTTCCGCCAGATGTGTCTGATGAAGAAGCTGCAATTGCTGAACCCATGGCATGTGCTTTGAACGGGCAGATGATCGCTGAAACGGGAATCGGTGATGAGGTGCTCATAATCGGCGCCGGACCCATAGGGTGCATGCATATCAGTCTTGCAAAGGCCCTCGGGGCAACAAAGGTGCTTGTCGCTGAAATAAAGCAGGAGCGTCTTCAGCTTGCAAGGCAGTTTGGAGCCGATTATTATATACATCCTGAGCATGAGGATTTACGGGGAGCAGTACTCGAGGCAACGAACGGCATCGGACCGTCGGTGATCATCATCGCGGCTCCGTCCAGGGCGGCTCAGGAAATGTCACTTGAGCTTGCCGCATTTCGTGCGCATATTAATTTCTTTGGTGGTCTGCCGAAAGGGGACAGCATTGCACAGCTTGACAGTAATCTCATTCATTACAAGGAGCTCTACATCCATGGTTCCTCCGGAAGTACGGCCCGGCAGATTCAAATGTGCCTTGATCTCATGAATGGAAAGCGAATAGAGGGGAGTAAATTCATCAGCAAGATCGTTTCCCTCGAGGAGCTGCCCGCAATGATAGAGGAGGTGCAGAGGGCTAACCTCCTGAAGATCGTGGTGAAACCTGCATAGTATGCAATTTCGTATTGTGAAGCGCATTGCGGCTTGCATACCAGTTTACGTAAAGGAGTGACTCAGAAATGGCAAAAAAGATTGATCGGTTGAGTGTCTGCATTGAAACGATTTTTCCCTACACGGTTCCCTACGAGGAGCAGATCAGGACCTGTGCGAAACTCGGATTTTCTGCGTATGAGTTCTGGTACTACGATATGATGAGAGACGGGAAGGGCGGATGGATTGAGAAGCCGGATGCAAAGGACCTGGACGTTGTCTATCGGTTGAATCAGGAACTGGGCATGAAACTGGTGACCTTCACTCTAAATTCACCACATTTCGACCATGGCGGAACCCTTATTGACGACAGGGGGACTGAGATGATGTTCAGGGAGCTGGACCGGCTCATCCCCATAGCGCAGAAGCTCGGTGTGCTGCAGTTGATAACCTATGTCGGGAATGAAGTGCCGGGAGAGAAACGCTCCGCGCTGCTGCAGAAAGTCATCACCTCGCTGAGAAAAATGGATAGAATACTCGAGGGAACCGATGTCATTCTTACCGTTGAACCCCTCAGCCATCCCAAATATAAGGGATGTTTACTTGCAACGGCCAAGGAAACGGGGGATATGCTCCGTGAAGTGGGGGGTAAGAACGTGAAGATGCTCTACGATGTGTTCCACGTGCAGATCATGACGGGCAATATACTCGCCTCTCTGCAGGAGTATATCGAGTATATCGGACACATTCACGTATCCGGTGTGCCGGGGCAGCACGAACCTGTCGGGGGAGAGCTCAACCTTCCACTCATACTCAGCAAGCTCGCTGAAATGGGATACGAGGGTTATTTCGGTCTTGAGTACTATCCGCTCAAAGAGGTCGTTCCCTCCCTGAAGGAAACGATCGCGTACCTGAAGGACGTGGCGAGCTTTTAATCCGCCGGCAGTATGTAGAACCGGCTTCTTTCCAGAGTGCCTGGGTATGTTAGACGCTGTTCCTGCCCACGATATGAACTACGTTGGTCGTTGCTGAGCCGCCTATGTTCAGGGTTGCAACGCGCCGGGCGCCTTCCACCTGGTAGTCCCCCGCCTTTCCAGCTACCTGAAGGTACGCATCGAGGAGCTGCCGGGTTCCCGTAGCACCAACGGGATGGCCGCAACCGATCAATCCTCCCGACGGATTAATAGGGCAGGAACCGTCAAACTCAATGGTTCCACTCTCGATTGCCTTCCAGCCCTCACCGGGTGGTGTCAGGCCGAAATGTTCGATGGCAGCGTATTCCGTGATGCTGAAGCAGTCGTGAGTTTCGATGCAGGAGATATCTGAAAATCCGCTGATTCCCGCTCTCCCATATGCATCGTTGATTGCTTTTCTCGTATGGGGGAGCACGTATTCGTGATGTTGTGCTTCCTGAGCCTTATCATCAAAACGGATGGGAGCTGTCGCGTGACCCCATCCCTGAATATGGGGAATACCTTCGAGTTTCAGCCCTCGTTTCTGCGCGTATCTTCGAGCATACTCGTGAGAGGCAAGGAAAAGTGCCGCAGCACCGTCGGTGACCTGCGAACAATCCGAGGCACGGAGCCTCGTCCCGATCGTCCTGTTGTAGTCGCCGGTACTGCATGCATGCCTCTTATTCATGTACCAGGTTCTTGTCTGCGCCTTGGGATTTCTCTTGGCGTTTTCATAGTTGATGGTCGCTATCTGGGCAAGATGCTCATACTGCACACCGTATCGTTCATCGTATACGTCGTAGAGCCGGTCGAAGAGTTTTGGAAAGGGAAATTCGATTCCCTCGCACTCCTTTTCGTACCATGCTGCAGTGCCGAGATAATTGCCACCTGTTTTTGAGTCCACGCTTTTCATGAGCTCAACACCCACCACCAGGATGAGATCGTACACACCTGCATCGATTTCTGTGCGTGCCACCAGGGCGGCGATCGACCCGGATGCACAGGCGGCTTCATGGCGTGCTGTGGGTATACCCCTGAGAACGGGGTCATAGTTCAAGGTGAAAGCGCCCAGGTGGGCCTGCATGGTATAGAGCTCTCCTGCGAAGTTACCTACATGAATGGCCTGAATGTCCTTTGGCTCGATGCAGGTTTCGGTGAAAGCCCCGTACATCACTTCGTTGATCATGGCTTGGATGCCCTTGCCCTCACGTGCCCAGTTACGTGCGAAATCGGTTTGGTAGCCACCGAGTATATAGACCTTTGACGGCATGTTGCATCTCCTCCATCTCAGAACTTAATAGGCAATGAAAAACCTCGTCACTTCCGGTATTCTACACTGTTTTCCCTTGTCAGCCTGCGACAGTTGTTCCGGTACGGCAATCCCTTTTCCTTCGAGCAGTTTGATCGTTTCTTCCGGTCCCCCAAGAAAATCGACCCACGCAGAAGGTGGGAGCCAGGAAAATCCGTAAGACATGACCTGGTCGATCCCATGGATTCCTTCTTCTGGCGGGGTCACTTCTCCCACACGGGCATAACCGTATGCGATATAATTCAATATGAACTGCCTCACGAGGGCAAGGGGCTCCGAGTCATCATGTTTCAGCAGGTGGACTGCTTCCTGATACTCACCGTCGTGTATATGCAGTTTGATCCTCTCAATAGGATCGATTTTTATATTTTCCAGGCTCCTGTGCTCTAAGCTCGAGGGGTCTATGCAAAGCTTTTCCTTTTTCTCATTGAAACGATAAAATCCTCCTGAATGGGCGCTTTTGCGCCCGAGCAGCTTTTTATCAATCATGCGCTGCACATAGCCGGGTAAGAGAAATGTTTCGTGCAGCTCATCGTTGATCCGCTCATAGATGTTATCAACGATTGCCCTGTGCACATCGAGTCCGACCAGATCGATCGTTGCGAGGGGCGGAAGTGCCCTTCCTGTAAAGGGACCTAGGAGGTAGTCAGTCATCTCCACACCATACCGTTCGGCTGCACGCGCAGCCCCATTCAGGAATTGAAAACCAATCCGGTTGCCGGCGAACCCGGGCTTGTCATACGTGACGATATTTACCCGTTGCAGTACTTTCTCACAGAAATTAAAGACGTATTTTTTTATGCTTTCGGAATTGCGTGAATGAAAGGTGATTTCATTGGCAGGGAGCTTCCCAGGCGGATTGAAAAAATGAACACCCATGAAATGTGCTTTGAAGTCCTCGCTGCAGTCTCTGGCCATCTGCTCAATTGACAAACCCGACGAGACGGTTGATACGATACTCCCCTTTTTCCTATGGGCGTCAATCGTCTGGTAGTATTGCTGTTTCAGGTCAAGATCCTCAGCAACTGCCTCCACGATCCAGTCGCACTGGGGAATTTCCTCAGTGAGTGATTCATAGGTCCTGGGAACGATATACTCCCGGAGCACATCACTCCGTGCCTGTTTTACGGCATTTTCAATTCCCCGTTCTGCCTTTTCCATTGAGCGTGCGAAATAGAAACACCTGATTCCAGCCTGGGCAAAAATCCCTCCGGAAAGGGAGCCCATGGTTCCGTTGGCTCCGAGCACGGCGATTGTATTGATTTCATTCATATATTGCCCCTTGCGTGCCTAGAGTTTTATCTTGACAACAAGTCCATACATGGTATAATATTTTCCTGTAATAACAGGATAATAGGATAATATGATGACAATATATCTGTCAATATTTTTCAGGCAAATATTAAAGAAATCGCTAGCGCTTCGCTAGGTTGAGTTTCATACATCGGTATAAACATGTTACATTTTCTTCTGTACAACACGGTAATTTTGAGAACTTCGGTGAAGAAACATGGTTGGATCCAGTTTTTTAGTCATAATGATTACTATGCCCTTATTAATATGAAAATTCGACGAGCGAAGCGATCTCTTTACCTATTAATAAAGTTCGACCTTATGTGGAACCACCTGGGAGTAACAAAATAATTTCTCGGGGGCCATATGTCCACGCAAAAGCTTGGTGGAAAAACTGCAATCGTCACTGGATCCAGCTATGGCATTGGGAAAGGCATAGCGATTCTGCTTGCTCAGGAAGGTGCGCAGGTCGTGGTGAACTATTCCAAGTCCGATGAAAAGGCTCAGCAGGTTATAGCGGAGATTGTCGGGCAGGGAGGAAAAGCCAGCGCGTTCAAGGCCGACGTTTCACAATCGGAGGAGGTGAAAAGGCTGTTTGATAGGTGTATTGAGGATTACGGACGAGTGGATATACTGGTGAATAATGCTGGTATATTGCCCTTCGGATCGATTGAGGAAATAACCGATGAGATGCTCGACAGGGTGTTCAGGGTCAATTTTTTCGGCACCTTTTACTGCTGCCGTGAAGTTGTTCCCATCATGAAGAAGCAGAGATATGGGAAGATCGTGAATATCACCTCCATTGCAGGGCAGAGGGGCGATAACACCACAGCTGCCTGTTACGGTTCTTCAAAGGGGGCCATGTCCGTACTCACAAAATCCCTGGCGCGCCAGCTGGGCCCCTTTGGGATCAATGTGAACGCAGTTGCACCCCATGCGATCATCACCCCGATGATGGATTACTGGAACGGGGAGAAGAGAGAGGAGATGAGGACACGCATACCTGTTCGTCGACTCGGCACACCCCGCGATGTGGCGGTTGCCGTGCTGTTTCTCGTGTCCGACGAGGCTGATTTCATAACCGGTCAGATCATCAATGTGAACGGCGGGTACCTTATGGATTCGTAATGATCTGTTTGAAGATTTTTCTTGATACATGATCATGGGTACCTGTACTATGGTATTCAGCACAGATGAACGTGGCCCGGAATCTGTATCCTCATGGAAAGGCGAGGGCATGGAACAAACGGTACAATTGAGAGACGATTTTTCAATTGAAAAGAACAGCCCAGTGCCCTATTACCATCAGTTGAAGTTATACCTGAAACGTGAAATCGAATCGGGCAACTGGTCGCCTGAACAGAAGCTCCCCTCCGAGGCGGAGTTCTGTACGCATTTCGATATTAGCAGAACTGTTGTTCGGCAGGCAATCAAGGAACTTCAGAGTGAGGGGTACCTGTCGACTGAGAAGGGAAAGGGTACCTTTATCGCCCGTCCCAAGATCATTGAGGGGTTCGTGCAGAGTCTCACAGGTTTCTACGGGGAGATGGTGAAGCGCGGGTACAAGGTGACCACACACATTTTGAAGCAGGAGTTAACGCCCGCATCCCGGACAGTTGCAGAGGCACTCGAAGTCGAGCTGCATACGCCGGTCATTATGCTCAGCCGGCTGCGCATGCTCAATGACGAACCTTCCGTATATGTAACGACCTATATTCCTCAAGATGTGTGCCCTATGCTCCTGGAAGCTGACCTTGAAAACAAATCTTTATACGACTTTCTGGAGCATTGCGGGTGCGGGCTGATGATTCACAAGGGGAAACGTTACATCAGCGTTAGTATGGCAAACGAGTACGAGGCATCGCTGTTGCATATGGAAGTGGGCGCCCCCCTGATAGAGCTTGACAGTGTCACCTATCTCAAGAACGGGAGGCCTCTCGAGTACTTTCACGCCCTGCACCGCGGGGACAGGACACGGTTTGAGGTCGACTTGATCAAGTTCGGGGATACCGATCAGTCTCAGTGAAATCAACCAGAGAGAGGATGTGTTTTTTCTTGACAAAGGGTGAACTCTGGGTATTATATCTTGTTATAACAAGATTATAAGATAATATGATTATGTTATATTAACTTGTGTACATTTTATTCTTGAAAGTAGGATACGATGAGAGAGATAACCTATGTCGAGGCAATCAACGAAGCACTCATCGAGGAAATGGAACGCGACGAACGGGTATTCATATTCGGAGAGGACATAACCGTCGGGTACGGGGGCGGAGGCATGTTCGGAGCGACGAGAGGTCTTCTTGACCGTTTCGGCCCCGACAGGATCATTGACACGCCGCTGTCTGAGGTGGCAATAACAGGAGCCGCTCTCGGAGCTGCAATGGTGGGGCTCAGGCCCATAGCGGAGATCATGTTCGGTGACTTCATATCCATCATCATGGATCAGCTCGTGAACAACGTCGCAAAGATGAGATGGGTTTTGAACGACGAGGTTGACGTGCCGATCGTGTATCGGACATCCTACGGTGCAGGTATAGGCGCAGGGTTTCATCACTCCCAGAGTTTCGAGGCATGGCTGGCCCACGTGCCGGGTCTGAAGGTGGTCATGCCCTCTGACCCGGCAGACGTGAAGGGACTATTGAAATCTGCTATCAGAGACAACGATCCGGTCATGTTCATGGAGCACAAGCTTCTGTACAAGCGGCTGAGCGGTCCGGTACCAAAAGAGGAGTACCTCGTACCTCTTGGAAAGGGCGAGATCAAGCGATCTGGAAAAGATGTCTCGATAATCGCTACGGGTGCCATGGTGCGAAGATCACTGGAGGCAGCCGATGTGCTCGAGCAGAAAGGCGTATCTGCCGAGGTGATCGATCCGAGGACCATACAGCCGCTCGACGAAGACCTCATTCTGAAATCCGTGGAGAAGACGGGAAGGGCGGTGGTGGTGCATGAGGCACCCGTTTTCGGAGGTTTTGGGGGTGAAATCGCCGCATTACTGGCGGACAAAGCAATCGATTATCTGGACGGCCCCGTGAAGAGGGTGGGAGCACTTTTCACGCCCATACCGAACTGGATCAAGATGGAGGAGTACTATCTCCCCAATGTGGATAAGATTGTTGATGCGGTGAAGGAAGTAATACGGTTCTAGGAGTTATGCATGATTCAGATCAGGATGCCTGAAGCAGGTTTCAGCATCACCGAGGGAACGGTTATCCAGTGGTATAGGAGGGTGGGAGATCGTATTGAAGAGGGAGAAAACGTGGTTTGTGTGGAAACCGATAAACTTACGGTTGATATACCGGCCGAGCGGAGTGGCGTGCTTCACGAGGTGCGGTACACATCAGGAGAAATTGTTCCTGTCGGTGAAGTAATGGGTGTCATACTGGAGGGAG
>Ga0209427_10005274_pt1 | contig 14826 bp, 13 predicted proteins | sample DeeMarSWOR136_30_FD_187465 | JGI IMG/M metagenome (GOLD analysis project Ga0209427, IMG submission 187465) | Marine sediment microbial communities from White Oak River estuary, North Carolina - WOR-1-36_30 (SPAdes) (version 2) | ecosystem: Environmental > Aquatic > Marine > Intertidal zone >...
ATACGCAAGGTAGAATCATGGCTGGGCAAGCTGGATGAGCGCCTTAAGACCTGGCTTATGCTGCGATTATCTCAGGAAAAATGGTGAGCTCTACTTGGGACTCCTTATGAGCTCCTGCAAATTGGGAGGGAATGAACTCCTCCATTACTTAGGGGCGAGGGTAAAGGCTGGCTGCGTTGCAGATCTTGGGAATAAGGTCCTCCCGCTGTAGAGTCATAATATGGACACCAGCTACTCCTTCGATTTGCTTCAATTGATTTATTGTTTCCACGGAAATCTTTATCCCTTCCTCTGCCGCTTCCTCCTTATTGCGAACATTTTTAAGACGTTCAATGATTTTGTCAGGAATATCCATATTGGGGACTTTTGTCTTCATATACCTTGCTGCTGCTAGGGATAGTACAGGAGTAATGCCAGCAATAATTTGTACCTCTTTATGTAATCCTTTTTCTCGAACCAGTTCCATCCATTTTCTAAATCCCTCGATGTTATATATAGGCTGGGTCTGGACAAAATCTGCTCCGGCAATAACCTTGTCTTTGAGGCGATTTACCGGGGGCTCTAACTCTGACGATTGGGCAAAAGGGTTGACGGCTGCCCCGATGAAAAGTCCAGGCTCTGTTCCCACTATGAGTTCCCCATTGTCAAATTTCTTTTCATCTCTTAATTGCTTGACCATCCTGATAAACTGGATGGAATCGAGGTCAAAGACGGGCTTTGCATTTGGATGATTTCCAAAGTGAATAGGGTCTCCGGATAGACAAAGTATATTATTAACACCAAAAGCGGAGACCGCCAGGATATCCATTTGAAGGGCAATTCGATTTCGATCCCGACAGGTCATATGGACTATGGCGTCAAGACTCTCCTCCATTCCCACAAGACAGACCGCCCAGCTTGCCATCGCCACCACCGCTGCCTGTCCATCAGGGACATTAAAGGCATCGACGTAACCTTTAATGAGGTTGATATTCTTCCTGATCGTCTCGAACTGCGTATTTTGAGGAGGGCTGATTTCGGCAGTGACAGCGAATTGTCCGTTATTCAGTATCCTCGCTAGATTGCTTTTCGTCTTCATTTTTGAACTCCCGACAGAATTTTAGCACAGTATGCCAGAATGCCGCGGTTAGAGCAACATTGCGAAATTACCATGTCTTCAGTTTTTTGCAATAATCTCTAAAAGTGTTTATAATGTGCGGCGGCCAATGAAAGCAACAACCGAATTAAACGCAATTAGGGAAGCATTAAAATCCTCAGAAATATTTCAAGGCTTTACCGACGAAGAGCTAGATAAACTGCTCCCGCTTTGCCATGAGCAGTCCTATGAAGCAGGGGCAGTCATGTTCTGCGAAGGCGCGCAGTGTAACTATGTCCAGACTCTCAAATCGGGCAAGGTAGCTTTGGAAACGGAACTTTCGATAAGCCGTGGCGCAGCTGAAAGGGCCACGATTGACGTGTTATCCGGCGGTAGCAGTTTTTGCTGGTCAGCATTGATGGAACCTCATATTCTTACCTCTTCGGGTCGGTGTCTGGAGAAGACTGAGATTCTCGCATTGGATGGAGAAAAGCTTAAAGCCTTGCTGGATGAAAACCCTCAAATGGGTTACAAGGTGGCAAACAACCTTGTGAAAGTAGTCGCTTCGAGGCTACAGCATACTAAGCAAACGATGGAGCATATTCTGTCTGTCATTTTCCATGACTTGAAGGCCCCCTTGGCTGCAGCAGAAAGCTACAACCGGCTCTTGCTTGATGGCTTTGTTGGAGAACTCAGTGAAGAACAGAAAAACATAGTACAAAGGAGTAGCAAGAGACTTTCTGACCTACTCAATTTAATAAGCAATATGATTGATTTTTCCCGTGTTGATTTCGGAAAATTCAGGACAGAAGAGGTTTCCCTGACGAAAGTGATAGAAGATTGCACTGAGACCATGCGTCCCTTAGCTGTGGAAAAAGGGTTGCAACTGGATGTTGCACTACCCCGGCAACTTCCTACAGTTCTCGGGAACGCTGATCGGCTTAAGCAAGTGATGACAAACTTGTTATCCAATGCTATCAAGTTTACTCCCTCTGGTGGAATAACGGTCAGAGCAAAAGACTACAAGGATCATGTGCAGGTTGATGTAATAGACACAGGAGTCGGAATTCCTACCGAGGACTTACCCAAAGTATTTGATGGTTTCTATAAGGGTCTGGATATGGAAAAGAGGGGGGCTGGCTTGGGGCTTTCTATAAGCAAGAAGATAATTGAAGGTCATGGTGGTAAAATATGGGCAGCAAGTCCCACTCCTGAGACAGGCAAAGGAACCAGATTCTCATTTATTTTGCCTAAAAACTCCAAACAAGCTGAGTGAGGTAAATGGCGAGAGTTTTGATAGTGGATGACGACCCCGATATGAGGCTGGCAATTTCTAGTGTGCTAAAGTCTCGTGCTTATGAGGTAATTGAGGCTTGTGATGGATATGAGGCGTTAAAAAAGTTAAAAGAAGAAAAACCGGACATAATGCTTTTGGACCTCTTAATGCCAGGGATGGATGGCTTTGCTGTGGTTAGGGAATTAGAAAATTGTCAGAAGAAGGAATATCCTGATATCCCTGTCCTTGTCATCAGTTCAGTAAGGGAGGAAGCCAGTCAGCGGCGCTATGAGTTGGAGTTAGGCCGTAAACTTGCTGTTGATGATTACATAGAAAAACCCATCGAGCCCTTTGTATTGCTCCAGCGGGTAGAGAATCTTTTGTCTAAAGGAGGGAAGGATGCCAAAACAAACTAGAATTTTGCTCATTGACGATGACCACGATGTGCATACAGTGGTGAAGAAAATCCTTGAGCCCAAGTCCTATGAAGTGATATCTGCGTATGATGGATTCGAAGGTTTGCGCAAAGTGGTGGAGGAAAGGCCTGACTTAATCATCTTAGACGTGATAATGCCTGGTAAGCACGGATTTGATGTTTGCCATGAGCTTAAAACCGACGAAAAATACCATTTTTTCTCTAATATCCCTGTGTTGATGCTTACTGTTTACCCCGAAGACAGAGAAAAAATGCATCTTTCCATGCGGGAGGGAATGATGATGGAGGCAGAGGATTATCTTCAAAAGCCGGTTGACGCTCAGGAATTAGTGAAGAGGGTGGAAGGGTTGCTAAAAAAATAAAAAAGGTATAAAATGACACGATTTATCGAATTTAAGGAACAAGGTTGGAGAACAAAAATGTTTTGGTTGTTGGGTCGGGTATATCAGGGGTAGCTTCAGCGTTAGAGTTAGCTAATGCGGGTGTAAGTGTATATTTAATAGAAAGGGAGGCAGTGGTCGGTGGACACAGTGCCTCTTTTTGTTGTAAGGCAACTGATATCTGCTCTAAGTGTTCTGCCTGTGTAGTTATCGATAAGATTAAAGAAGCGGTAACTCATCCTCAAATTAGGCTTCTAACCAATTCCACCCTAAAGAAACTTAGCGGCGAGTTGGGTAGTTTTCGCGTTGAGATAGTTCAACAGCCTCGGTACGTTGATGAGGAGAGATGCATAGCTTGTGGTCTTTGCACTGAGGTCTGCCCTGCTGATCCCAAGGCGATCTATCCACCGTTTGCTGGAGCAACACCTTTTTCCTACATTCTCGATAAAGGACGTTGTCTCCGCTTTAAAGGAGAGGAATGCGATCTCTGCCGGGGGAGCTGCCCTACTAAGGCTATCGAGTTCGAACTCAAGCCAAAAGAGCAAGAATTGAGCGTCGGTGCTGTCATTGTCGCCACTGGTTTTGATGTTTTTGATGCCAGAGAGAAAGGCTCTTTGGGTTATGGTAGATATCCTAATGTCTTAACCGGTCTTGACTTGGAGCAGGTCTTCACTCGTGAAGGCTATCTTAGATTTCCCACAAATGGTAAGGAGCCTCAAAACGTTGCCTTTATTCAATGTGTTGGCTCCAGAGATGAAGGTCATGGGTATTGTTCGCAGGTGTGCTGCAAATATGCTATGAAACTTGCCGGGCTTATCAAATATCAGAATCCTGATGCTCAGGTGACTATCTTTTACATCGACCTGCAGACTGCCGGGAAAGGCTTTGCTCAGTTCTACGAAAAATATAAGGGAAGTATACGATTTGTCAGAGGAGTGCCAGTCGAGATTTTGCAAACTACATCCGGCGAGCTTGAAGTCAGGTTTGAGGATATCGCTCAAGGAAAAGTTTGTCGGGATACTTTTGACCTTGTAGTCCTTTCCGTTGGTATTTCGCCCGGAAAGAACACTTGGGATTTAGCCAGGATTCTGGGCATAAATTTGGCTGACGATGGGTTCTTTGATAAAAAAGATTCCCTCAGTTCTAATGAAACCAATGTTGATGGCGTTTTCCTCGCTGGAACTTGCCAAGGCCCCAAGGATATACCTGATTCCATCGCTCATGGGATAGCAGCAGCATCGAAGGCAATGCAAGCGCTAGCTGAACCTGTGAGTCGAAGGAGAGGCAATTAAGGAAGACATTGAATGGAAACGAAAATAGGCGTTTTTCTCTGCAATTGCGGCGGGGCTATAAAAAATATTGATTTTGATGCCGTTGTCAAAAATGTAGCGGAATTCCCCGGTGTAACCTGTGTCAACTTGAGTTCCAACCTTTGTCTTGAAGAAGGAAAGGAAAAGATGATTTCCTGTATCAAGGGGGAGAATATAGAGAAGGTTGTTGTTGCTGCTTGTTCTCCTGAGTTCCAGGAACATATTTTTCGGGAAGTATTGGAAAAGGCCGGGCTGAACGGTCATCTCCTTTCTATGGCAAATATCAGAGAGCAATGCTCTTGGGCTCATGATGGGGATGTTACCGTGAAGGCTGTGGAACTTGTAAAGATGGCGATAAATAGAGTTCGGTTGCTTCAACCGGTGGAGAAGAAAGAGTTGCCCGTGAACAGAGAGGTTCTCGTGGTCGGCGGCGGATTCTCGGCAATTAACACGGCTCTCCAGCTTTCTCGAGTTGGCTTGCGGACAACCATATTGGAGAAGGAGACGGCTTTGGGAGATGGGCCTAGAGAACTAGAAAGCTTTTATGGTTTTGACACAGGCTCAGTGATAAGTGCAGTAGAGGGAGATGAAAACATCGAGGTTCTCACCTCTGCCCAGATGATGACAGTAGAGGGGAAGATAGGAGATTTCAGCGTCAGGATAAGAAAAAATGGAGAGGAAATTCTCCGCAAGTATGGAGCGATAGTTCTTGCCACCGGGTATCAAACCGAGCTTGCTTTAGATTCTGAACTGAAGTCTGGCCTTAATATTATGTCACAAGAGCAGTTCTGTCGCATGCTTGGGAACTCGAGTCTGGAAACAGAACCCAAAAGCATAGGGTTCATGTTCGATTTTTCTGATGAAAACTCTCGCTTTCCTACACTGGCTACTCTGAATAACGCTTTAACAGCCAAGAAGAAATGGGGCAGTGAGATTTACATCTTTTACAAAAGCGTCAAGGTGGATAGCGAAGGAATGGAAAAACTTTACCAGGAAGCGAGAGACTGCGGGGTGGTGTTCTTGAAGTCTGAGGTCCCGCCGCGGATTACTGTGGAGGATGGGCTGGTGAATATCAAAGCTAAAGATGTTTTTCTTGGGGAAGATATAATCCTGGCCTGTGATGTTCTAGTGGCTGAGGAGCTTTATCTTCCTGCCGAAGAAACTGGAAATTTGAGTTCATTGCTGAATATCAGGAGAGACTCCGGAGGCTTTTACCAGGATGAAAATGTGCACCTCTATCCCGTAGGCTCGGAAAGGAAGGGAATATTTTTTATTGGGGGATGTCGGGGCGACTTAGACCTCGGGCGGGTATTAACAGATATTTCCAGCGTGGTCATGAACGTCTATGAACTCCTGTCTTCGGGGAAAATTATGGTGGAGATAGAGAGAGTAAAAGCTGACCCTCAAAAGTGTGTGGCATGCCTTACTTGCATCCGTGTCTGTCCGCATGGTGCCATCCAATTAGTTCGAGTAGATAGCGGTAAAGAGGTGGCTGGAATTTCGGACCTGGCCTGCTATGCTTGCGGCATTTGTGCCGCCATATGTCCGGCTAAGGCAATCAAGTTTCAAGGTTATGGAGATGATGAGATTCTGGCCCAGATTGAGGCCTTAGGGGAATCATTGCATGGGCGCAATGTAGCCTTTTGTTGTGAACATTCTGCCTATCCTGCTGCTGATTTGGCAGGGAAATTAAGTCTTCATTACCCGGAAAACCTGCGGATAATCCAGGTTCCCTGTGCCGGCCAAGTGGATGTGTTTCATATCCTGAAGGCTTTGGAGAAGGGAGCCGCAGCAGTACTGGTGTTGGGATGTGAGGATGGAGCTTGCCATCACATCACTGGGAATACAAGAGCAAAAGAGAGGGTGAAATACTGCGATATGTTGTTGAAAGAGGTTAAAGAAGAGAGCAGACCTGTTGCAATGTTCAACCTTAGCCCCAATGCGCCTCACAAGTTCGTTAGGGCAGTAAACGAAATAACCAAGAGAATAGAAGAATCGGGGAGGTAATATGATAATCGCTGAACGAAAACCTATGGAAGAGATAATGCGTATGTTGGCTCCCTACAAGAAAGTGCTTGTGGCGGGCTGTGGAACCTGCGTTACCGTCTGCTGGGTTGGTGGAGAGAAGGAGGTGGCGATACTTGCTTCGGAACTCAAACTAGCTCGAAGCGCGGAAGGGAATGAGATTGTGACCCTTGAGGCTACAGTTGAAAGACAATGTGAAAGGGAGATGGTAGCAGAAATTAAGGATAAGGTTGCTGAAGTCGAAGCGGTTCTCTCGTTAGCCTGTGGGTCGGGGGTACAAACGATGGCGGAGATGTTTGAGGACAAGCCAGTATTCCCGGCAGTTAACACTACCTTTATCGGGATGCCAGAGAAAGAGGGGCTTTGGGTGGAAATGTGTGGTGCGTGCGGTGATTGTTTTCTAGATCGAACGGGAGGCATTTGCCCCGTAGTTCGCTGTGCCAAAGGGCTTCTTAATGGCCCCTGCGGCGGTACAAGAAAGGGAGGAAAGTGTGAGATAGACCCAGAGAAGGACTGCGCTTGGGTTCTTATTTATCGCAGGCTGGAAAAGCAAGGTAGGCTTGATCTGATGCGGAATTACTACCCGCCGAAGAATTATCGGGCGGTGAAAAGGCCTGGCAAAGTCCAGGCGGCAAAAGCTTAGGGGGTGAATGATGGCAAAACCTTTTAGGGAAATTCTCAAAACAAAAGACTTTGTTGTAACGGCTGAAGCGGGGCCTGTGAAAGGCTCCAACGTGTCAAAGGCCATAGAACATATTGAGCTTCTCAAGGATAAGGTGGACGGTCTAAATGTGACTGATAATCAGAGTTCCGTGATGCGTTATCCTTCCTTGGGGGTTTGCCTCTTGATTAAAGAACACGGTGGTGAGCCAGTACTTCAAGTAACTTGCCGCGACAGGAACCGTCTGGCAATTCAAGCAGATCTCCTTTTCGCATACTCTCGAGGAATAAGTAATATTCTTTGCCTTACTGGTGATTCCATTGATGTTGGTGACCATAAAGAAGCCAAGCAAGTGTTCGACCTCGATTCGGTGCAGCTAATCCACCTTGTTCATACCATGAACTCCGGCAAAGATATGGCAGGCAATGAACTTGATGGAGGCATTGACTTCTGTATTGGAACAACAGCTACTCCTTCAGCCGATCCCCTCGAGCCACAGCTGATCAAAGTTGAGAAGAAGCTCAAGGCAGGAGTGAGCTTCATTCAAACTCAGGCAGTTTACGAACTTGATGAACTGAAGAGATTTACGGAATTCGTTCGCAATATAGATGGAAAGGTTAAAATCTTGGCTGGCATAGTGCCTGTTATCGGTGCAAAGATGGCTGCGTATATGAATGAGAACGTTCCAGGTGTTTTTATCCCCCAACATCTCATTGACGAACTGGCTCAAGCTCCGAAGGGAACAGGGGTTGCCAAAGGAATAGAAATAGCTGCCCGGATGATAAAGCAAATAAAAGAAGAGAAAGTCTGTGATGGAGTGCACATTATGTTTATTGGAAGGGAGGAAAAAGTTCCCGAGATACTGGAAGCTGCCGGACTATCGTAAGATTCCTCCCCTGAGTGTGAATTAAGGAGGCGAAAATGACTGTAGCTTTGAATGAACTGGATACCAAGTTTAAGTACGATGTTGCCAATGAGCCAGGCGGAGAAAATATTAAGCTTTGTTTCGCCTGTGGCCTCTGCACTGCAAGTTGCCCTGTTGCTGATATCGACCAGAAATTCAATCCCCGCCGGATAATTCGCATGGTGCTTTTGGGGATGAGGAAAGAAGTCCTTTCTTCAGACACTATCTGGTTCTGCATCCAGTGCTATAACTGTCAGGGACACTGTCCTCAGAATGTTGATTTTGCCGATATCATGAAGGCTCTAAGAAGCATGGCGGTTAGAGAAGGATACGTTGCCCCCTCTTTTGTTGAAAAGATAAAGGAAATCGATGTCTTCTGCCAGAAATTACGCCATGAGATGGTGAGCGCAATTGTTGGCTCGCGGTCTCAAGGAGCGGATATAGAGCCTTCCGGGCTTGCTAAGGAGACATTGGAGAGTTTGTGATATAACGGTGTGATTATGGAAAAGCAAAGTGGAAACGGCAAAGTAGGGGCAGTTCTTGTCGTAGGTGGGGGTGTAGGAGGGATTCAAGCGGCTTTGGACCTTGCTGAATCCGGATATTACGTCTACCTTGTAGAAAAATCGCCTTCTATTGGGGGCGTAATGGCTCAGCTTGATAAGACTTTCCCCACCAATGATTGTTCCATGTGCATTCTTTCTCCGAAATTGGTGGAGGTTGCCTCGCATCAGAACGTCTCCCTCCTTACTTACACAGAGATAGAGAGCATTAATAGTGAGGCGGGAAATTTCAATGTGAAGCTGCGCAAAAAGGCAACTTATGTTGATTGGGAGAAGTGCACTGGTTGTGGGGTATGTAGCGAGTGGTGTCCCGTGGTGATGCAAAGCGAGTTCAACATGGGACTCGGGCCTCGCCGCGCCATCTATACGCCTTTTCCTCAAGCGGTTCCTAAAAAGTATGTGATTGATAAAGAAGAAGAGCGCCTTTGTCATGCTGCCTGTCGTGATGCTTGTCCTCTCCGCATGAACGTTCCTGGCTACATTAAGCTGATAGCCGATGGGAAGAATGAAGAAGCCTATAGGCTCATTAGGGCAACGAACCCGCTCCCCGCTATTTGTGGGCGGATATGCTACGCTCCTTGTCAGGAAGCTTGTAATCGTGGCCAGATTGATGAGCCACTAGCCGTACGAGAACTCAAGCGATTTGTGGCTGACTATTCCGATATAGAGAAGCTTGAAGTACCTACTGTTGAACCCACGGCGAAGAGCGTTGCCATAATAGGAGCGGGACCAGCAGGCCTGGTTGCAGCTCACGATCTCGCTCTTAAAGGACATAAAGCAGTTATCTTAGAATCTCTTCCCAAGCCGGGTGGTATGCTCCAGGTTGGAATACCCGAATATCGCCTTCCTAAAGAAGTTGTCCGCAAGGAGATTGAATATATAACAAAACTTGGCGTTGAGATAAAGACCGGCGTTGAGGTAGGTAAGCACATTTCTCTAGGCGAACTTAGAAAAGAATTCGACGCTATCTTTATTGGTGTTGGTGCTCATCAGGGGATGGAACTAAAAGTTCCCGGGGAAAACCTTCCCGGCGTTGTGCAAGGGATTGAGTTTTTACGCAATGTGAACCTCGGTAAGAAGGTAAAAGTGGGTAAGAAGATTGCTATCATTGGTGGCGGAAACACGGCGCTCGACTGTGCCCGGACAGCTAAACGCTTGGGATCTGAAGAAGTTACCATCCTCTATCGCCGTACCAGAGCAGAGATGCCGGCGTCTGTTGAAGAGATCGATGCTGCAGAGGCAGAGGGCATCAAGATTGAGTTTCTTGTTGCTCCTAGCCGTTTTATCGGGAATAAAAGGCTCTCTAAAATTGAGCTTATCAGGATGAAGCTTGGCGCTCCCGATGCTTCGGGACGCCCTCGACCAGTACCTATTGAAGGCTCTGAATTTCAACTTCCTGTAAATACTGTTATAGCTGCGCTGGGACAGGTGGCGAAAACGGATTTTGTTAAGGAACTGGGCATTTCACTCTCTCAGCGTGGAACTATTGAAGTAGACCCAGGTACCGGTGCAACCAATATTGAGGGTGTTTTTGCCGGTGGTGATGTGGCCACTGGTCCAGCCTTCGTAGTAGATGCGATGGCAGCAGGCAGGCGAGCTGCTCACTCTATTGATGCATTCCTGCATGGCATGCCTTTGCCTGTAGAAGAAAATGTGGAACCTCAGAAACTGACAGCAGAGGAAGTCCAGAGGTTAAAGAATCGGTTTGGTGAGCATCCACAGCATAAAATAGCGGAAATCCCCTTGGAGCAGAGGGAGGGTTTTGAAGAGGTCGCTTTGGGTTACTCGGTGCAGGAAGCTTGTGAGGAGGCGGAACGGTGTCTTGCCGGGCAGGTCACTGGATGCATCCAATGTCTTGAATGTGTTGACAGATGTGAAGCCAAGGCTATTGACCATTCCATGCAAGACACCTTTGAGGAAGTGAAAGTTGGAGCAGTTATCTTCGCTGGAGGATTTGAATGCTATAACCCGGCTGAACTTTATGAGCTTGGCTATGGGAGACTTCCCAACGTGGTCACAAGTATCGAATTCGAGCGCATATTAAGTGCCTCTGGCCCCTTCCAAGGCGTCTTACAGCGGCTCTCTGATGGAGTTCCTCCACAGAAAATAGCTTTCATTCAGTGTGTGGGCTCAAGGGACGCGAAGCATAACAGACCTTATTGCTCTTCCGTGTGCTGCACTTATGCCATTAAGGAAGCTATGATTGCTAAAGAGCACAGTACTGTTCCTCTGGACATAACTATCTTCTTCATGGATATCAGAACTTATGGCAAAGATTTCGACAGATATTACGAACGTGGGAAAGAGGAAAGTGGCATACGATTCGTCAGGTCTAAGGTTTACAGCATTGAAGCAGTAGATAGCACGGGTGATCTGGTAGTCAAATTTACCACCGAGGATGGCGCGATAAAGACTGAGAAATTCAGCATGGTGGTACTTTCTGTAGGTTTCCAGTCTTCTCCAGAATTGGTTGAGCTTGCTAAAGGGGTTGGAATTCAGCTTAATCCTTATGGATTTTGTCAAACCAAGCCTTTCTCGCCAGTGGAGACCTCCAAGCCCGGAGTATTCGTCTGTGGGGCATTTTCAGGGCCAAAGGACATTCCCGAGACAGTGATGCAGGCGAGTGGTGCTGCCGGTGATGTTTCTACTTTTCTGGCTCCGGCAAGGAAGACTCTGACCAAGGAAAAGGAGTACCCACCAGAGAAAGATGTGCAAGGAGAAGAACCGAGAATCGGGGTCTTTATCTGCCACTGCGGAATCAATATTGCCGGGTATGTAAATGTCCCTGATGTCACTGAATTTGCTAAGACCTTGCCCAATGTGGCCTATGCTGAAAGAAATCTCTTTACTTGCTCTCAGGACACTCAAGAAAGGATAAAGAAAGCAATTGAAGAATATAAGCTGAATCGGGTTGTCGTGGCATCTTGTACCCCGCGTACTCACGAATCTTTGTTCCGAGAAACGATCAGAAAGGCTGGACTTAATCCGTATCTTTTTGAGATGGCGAATATTCGTGACCAGTGCTCCTGGGTACATATGCGCGAACCAGATAAAGCAACTGAGAAGGCAAAAGACCTGGTGAAAATGGCGATAGCCAAAGCGAGGCTGATTGAGCCTCTGAAGCCTTTGTCTCTTCCGGTTAACCGTTCTGCGTTGGTTGTTGGAGGAGGGGTAGCAGGGATGACCAGCGCCTTAACATTAGCAGAACAGGGATTCGAGGTTTATCTTATTGAGAGGAGTAATGCGCTTGGTGGAGTAGCCAGAAGAATACATTACAATCTTGATGGTGAGGATGTCCAGCAATTTCTTGGCAAACTTATTAAGACAGTCCAGGAACATCCCAAGATTAGAGTATATACTGATACCTGGATCGTGGACGTCCACGGGTATGTCGGCAACTTCACCACAGAAATAATGAGGTATAGAGGTAGGGTCATAGAAAAGATAGACCATGGTGTCGCCATAATTGCCACCGGAGCCGAAGAATATAAAACAGATGAATATCTTTACGGAAGAGACCCGAGGGTGCTTACTCAACTTGAACTTGAAGAAGAAATAGTAAGGAAAAACCCCGATATCGTCAACTGTGACAATCTAGTAATGATTCAGTGCGTAGGTTGTCGAAATGATGAACGGCCTTATTGCTCCAGGGTATGCTGCAACGAGGCAATTAAGAATGCATTGAAGCTTAAAGAGATGAAGCCTGAGATGAACATTTATATCCTTTACCGGGATATAAGGACATACGGATTTTACGAGGAATATTATGAGGAGGCAAGGCGGAAAGGGATTATCTTTCTACATTATGATTTGGAAGATAAACCTCGGGTAAAACAGGAGAGAAGAGACGGTCAGCTTCTGCTCAGGGTTCAGGTTAAGGATAAAGTGCTTAGCGACGAAATAGCTATTGATGCTGACATCCTTGCCCTCAGTGTAGCGATGGTCTCTTCACCAGATGTGAGGGAGCTTGCGATGCTATACAAGGTTCCCGTGAACGAAGATGGCTTCTTCCTGGAAGCGCATGTCAAACTCCGTCCTGTAGACTTCGCCACTGATGGGGTTTTCATCTGTGGGCTGGCTCATGCGCCGAAATCTCTTGAGGAAAGCATTGCCCAGGCGAAAGCTGCTGCCTCTCGTGCTACTACCATACTGGTCAAGGACGCCATAATTGGCGAGGGAATTGTCGCTTCTGTGAACGAGGCACTATGTAGTGGTTGTGGCGTATGCGAAGTCCTCTGTCCTTATGGGGCAATAGCTGTGGATCGAGAAAAGGGAGTTTCTGCTGTAAACGAAGCTCTTTGTAAGGGATGTGGCACCTGTTGTGCTGCCTGTCCCTCTGGCGCTGTTCAGCAGCGCGGATTTACGAGAAAAGAAATCTCAGCAATGCTTGACGCTGCTTTAGCAGGAGTATGAAGATGGATGACTTTGAGCCCAGAATTGTTGGCTTCTGTTGCAACTGGTGTGCCTATGCTGGTGCTGACCTTGCCGGGATAAGCCGGTTCCAATATCCACCGAATTTAAGAATGATAAGGCTAATGTGTTCAGGGGCGGTAGCTCCAGTGTATGTTCTGGAAGCCTTTCAAAAAGGAGCTGATGGTGTTTTTATAGGGGGATGTCACCCTAGGGATTGTCACTACTTGGAAGGGAACTACAAAACATTGAGGAGGATTTTGCTTCTCAAAAAGCTCTTGCCTCAGTTTGGAATCGAACCAGAGCGGCTAAGGCTGGAGTGGGTTTCCGCTGCCGAGGGGCAGAGATTTGCTCAGGTTGTTACTGATTTTATATCGGAAATTAAGAAGCTCGGCCCGAGTCCCTTGAGGGGAGATACTCATGAGCTAGCCAAAGTTAGCCATCAAGCTGAAGCAGCCGGTGTCCAGGCTCATAAATGACTTCAGCTTCTACGTAGCAGCCATCCTCTCTCGGTTGCCAGTCTTCTCGCTCTAGTCAGATCATCTTGGCTATTTATATTGAAAAAGCTTAAATGTTCGGGGTCAAAGCTGTCTATCTCGTCCTCCCCAACATACTTCACCTTGACCATACTAAAAAGTTTTATAATCTGCAGTTCATTTCGCTCCAGCAAATCCTGTATGGGGGCTAAGCAATTCTTGGAATACACCGCGCAAAGGGGTTCTACTTTATCTTTTATTCGAGGAACGGCAATATCAAATGTGGGAGAGGTTTGAGTCATATACTCAAGCAAGCCCGTGCTTAGAAACGGCGTATCACAGCCAACAACGATAGCCCGCGGACTAGATGAAGCCATTAACCCTGAGTAAATGCCTGCAAGTGGGCCCTTTCCAGGATAAATATCGGCTACAGTTTTTATCTCTACAGCCGAGGAGCAGGGAATTGCTTCGCCGCGAGCAGTCGCTATAATGATTTCTGTACTGAGTACAGCAAGGCGGTCAACCACCCATTGGATAAGGCTCTTGTCCTCGATAGTCTCCAGAAACTTGCTCCGGCCGAGCCTTAAACTTTTGCCACCGGCGAGAATAATAGAAGTCATGCTCAAAGCACTAAAATATAAAGCTAAGTTAGCATACTGGACAAGGTTAGGCAATACTTCGTTGATTGCCGCAGCTCTTTTCTTGTATTAGAATATTGGTATAGGCACATGAGAAGTGAGATATCTGTGTGCTTGTTTGTCATGGAGTTATCTTTGGCTTAGGTAGCTGAATGGAAACATTAGCTTAGTTGAAATAGTCTGTTTACATTGGCGGACCACGATGGAAGAACTTTACCACATAAAAGTAAAGGAAATAATGATACCTAGGAGTGACATCCCATTTATGGAAGAGAACGCTGGGTGGGAGGAGTTTCTTGCCAAGCTTTCTGTCAGGGCACACGCCTGGGTGGTCAACAATACGGAGGAGATGAAGGTGGTGGGGATAGTGACTGAACACGATATACTGCGCATCATTATTCCTCCCACACACAGAAAGATAAAGGTGTTTGGAGTTCACAGGGCTGACATGTTGCACAAAGAAACTGTCGTCCAGGATGTCATGACGCACAATCCTGTAGTATGCTCGCCGGAGGAAACTGTGACTGACGTCTTGAAGAAGTTTTCTACCTTCAATATACGTAGATTAGCAGTTGTTGACGAAAAGAGGAGACTCCTGGGAGAAGTAACAATCCAGCTCTTGGTAAGAAATCTCAGACATAAGTTCACAAGTACTGAATGAATATTTATATCCTT
>Ga0209427_10005276_pt1 | contig 14824 bp, 13 predicted proteins | sample DeeMarSWOR136_30_FD_187465 | JGI IMG/M metagenome (GOLD analysis project Ga0209427, IMG submission 187465) | Marine sediment microbial communities from White Oak River estuary, North Carolina - WOR-1-36_30 (SPAdes) (version 2) | ecosystem: Environmental > Aquatic > Marine > Intertidal zone >...
TCCTGCACGTCATCTTGTAGAAAAATATGATTATGGTACTTTCTCATTTGGATATACATTAAGAAAAAGAGTAACTTCTATGATTACTACAAAAGGCTGCCCTTTTCATTGTCGGTTTTGTAGTAGATATGGTAATTTCATAAAAGAATGGGGTTTTCGGATGAGAACCGCGGAAAATATAGTAAGTGAAATTAAAGAACTAAATGGAAAATATAGTTCTGTAATGATAGTAGATGATAATTTTTTAGCAGATAATAAAAGAGCTCATAAAATATTTGACATGGTTTTAGAATCTGACATAAATATGGATTTTCTAATAGAAGGGGCACGGGTTGATACAGCAGATGAAGAGCTATATATGAAAATGAAAAAGGCAGGTGTAAAATTCATACATTATGGAATAGAATCAGGTAATCAGGACGTTCTTGATTTTTATAACAAAAAAACTACTTTGCAACAAATCAGAAAATCAACAGCTCTTGCAAAAAAAATGAATTTTTTTATTGCAGCATCCTTCATAATCGGTGCTCCCATAGAAACTAGAAAGCATGTAGAAAATACTATCAAATTTGCCTGTTCCTTACCAATCGATCTTGCGAATTTTTCACCTTTAGTTTACATAATGGGTTCCTCATTATGGGTTGAAGCAGTAGAAAATAAGAAAATATCTCCAGATGAATACATTAAACTGGCTGACTCAAATCAAAATCTTGGAAGTTTTAATAAAGAAGAACTATTAGATTACACAATGGAGGCATTTAATACATTCTACTTTAGACCAAATTATCTCATCAGGCAAATCTATAAATCTCTCATAAGAAAGGATTTTAGCTTGCTGTTAAGTGGTATAAAATTTTTTAATTTGTTTAGTAAAATGGGAAAGGTTGATAAAAAAATTGTAAAAGAAGAAAAAGAGATAACTTGAAAATGGTTTTTTGTGAATAATATTGTTTTATATAATAAACAACTTTTTGAAAAATAAATATTTCAAGCCTATTTTTGAGTTTTATAATTGAATATTAAAATTATAAAAATAGAACACAGAATTTTGAGAAAATATTAAAACATAAAAACATCTTCCGGTGAGCCATATAATATGAATAAAAAAGTTGGTATTATAGGTAGTGGCATCGGCGGTTTAACAATCGGTGCGTTATTAGCAAGGAAAGGATATACAGTAAAAATATTTGAAAAGGAAAAAATAATCGGTGGAAGGTCTCTATCTTTTAATGGAAATAATCTAACACTTGAAAATTATAGAAAAACCCTTTCAAGTTTTTCTATGAGTGTTCCTTTTTCAAATCCTTCACTTGAAGAAATTTTTAATAAAAACATGTTAAATGGATACACAATGGATTTGGGATTTCACAGCATTGAAGGAGGCACAATGTCTGATGTGGGCCGAGCTGTGATAGATGTTGGAAATAAAATTGAAATGGTAGGCTCAAGACTAGGATTAATCAGAGATAATGATTTTATTTTCCCTTTGATTTCAACTAAAGACAAATTACGGTTCTTACCTAATATTTTAAGACTCATTTTCTCTGGTGAGTCTACGATGAAGAATTTAGATGAGGTATCAATTGCTGAAACAATTGAAAAATATGGTAAAGGTAAAATGAAATTGATACTGGAACTACTACCAAGAGTTACAACCACAGTAAATGATCTAAGCAAAATATCAACAGGAGAGTCATTTAGAGCATCACAGTCAAATCTTAGACGTGGATCAAGTCCTGTTGGTTATCCAACAGGTGGACTATTAGGCATTACAAATGTTTTTGCAAATGAAATTAAAAAAAACAATGGAGATATACATCTTGGAAAAAGGGTTAAAGAGATAATTATTGATAATGGAAAAGCATCTGGATTAATAGTTGATGATAAAGAATATAAATTTGATATAATCATTTCAAATATTCTAGTACAATACCTTTTTAATATAGCTAAAGAAAAAGAATTTCCAAAAAAATATGTTGAAAATCTAAAATCATTAGAAGGAACCGGCAGTTTATGTGCATATCATTCTTTTAATAAAATCGATCCTAGACTTATAGGTAAATCCTTTCTTTTTATTGAAAGGGATGCAGGTGTAAAAGGAAACGATGCAGTTGGAATGATAGAGTTTGTTACAGCCTTACCTGAAGCTTGCATATCACCTGGTTCAAAATATCTTGTTCAATCTTATATTATATGCAGCCCTGAAGAAGCAAAATCTAAGAAAATGCTTGAAAAACTAAAAGAAATTCTTGATAAAAATCTAGAAATTTTGATACCAGATTTTAATTCAAAACTTAATTGGGCAATTTACCCTACCGTTTGGCATCTTGATGGAGTTGCAAAAACTATAGATAATGCTAAACCAGACATAAAAACCCCTATTGAAAATTTATATCTTGTTGGAGATTGCGTTAAAGCCCCAGGGATTGGCATAAATTGCGCAGCAAAATCAGCATGTCTTTTAGATAATTTGTTAAATAAATCTTGAAAAAATTATCTATTTTATCCTATAGATTTAGTTATGAAAAAACATTTAATACGAGTCAATATACGGTAGGCGATGAGTAAATCTAGTATAGATAAGTCAGATGGTTCCATTGGCAAGCTTACAATTAAGGAACCATACACTAAAACTAGGTTTCTATCAAAACAAGCAAGAGGGGTAATTGACCTTTTTAGAGCATTTACTTTGTATCCACCTCTTGTTGTTTCAATGGCAATAATGACTGCCAGTCTTGTTTATAATTTTCAAGTAAATAAAATTTCAATTGCAGAAGACTGGTGGATAACAGTTGGTCAGGCAAGCTTTACAATTACAATAGTTAATGCTGCTTCAAATGCATTAAATCAAGCAACAGATGTAAAAGCAGATAGAATATCAAAACCTTATCGTCCGATTCCTAAAGGAATTGTAAGAGCTGAAGGAGCACAAAGCCTTGCTTATCTACTTTATTTGTTTGCACTTCTGAGAGCAGTAACTATTAATGTTTGGTTTGGTATCTTTATTTTTCTTATTATGATTTTTACAGTTACTTATTCTCTTCCACCAAGGATGAAAAAATATCTTTTTATAAATCAGATTTGGATTGCTATTCCTAGAGGAATGCTTGGAATTCTTGCCTCTTGGAGTGTTTTTGGTGATCCTTTCACTCCAACACCATTGATAATTGGAGCAATTGCTACAACCTATTTAGTAGGTGGAATGGCAGCAAAGGATATTGTTGATGCTGAAGCTGATAAGAAAACAGGTACACGTACAATGATAAATACTTTTGGATGTAAAAAAACATCCTTAATGGTACTTCCCTTTATTGTATTTCCTTTTGCTTTTATTCCAATGTTTATTGATTATGGAGGATTAGAACCATATCTTATGCCTTTAACTCTCTTAATTATCCCTGGTTTTTTTGTTGCATATTTAATTTACATAGGAACTGAGAGTAAAACTCTTGAAAATGTTCAAGCATGGGCAATTATGTATATTTTATACATTGTATTTGCAATGGCTTTTTCTCTCTTGACCATTTTTAGGGATATATTACCTTGGTATTCAGGCTAAAGTTTAATATATCCAAAGTTTTTTTCTTTATACATGGAAAAGAAAAATATAATTTTGGAACTACCCTGTGAATTAATTGATAAAATAGATAGACTAAATACAACCAATGATAGATCCACATTTATATCAAACATGCTAGAGAAACAATTGGAAGAAAATGAAAGAAAAACTATCAATACTTCTATGGAACTATCTTCATTTATGAGTAATGGTGAAAGTCCTTTTGGATTTAGTGGGATAATAAACCTGATAGATAACCAAGGGGAATCTCTTGGAAAATTCAATATAAATACTCTGGAGGGTTTTGAAAAACTAACAAAAAAAATTAAAGAAATCTCAGAGGACCCAGCTGTACAAATAAGAGCAAGTACCTTATTTTAAGAAAAGTTATGTCAGGAGCGGAAACAATTATTAGGGGCTCAGTGTATATTTTTTTATTATTACCTTTTAGGACAGGAAAAGAGTATAAATATTTCTAAGAATTTATTAAAAAATTTCTTTTTAATAATATTTTAATTTCCTTTTACATATTTTTCTATTAGTTCCACCGATAATTTTCTTAATATTTTGTTTTGGAATGAAACCACCATTTATAAACTCATAATTATTAATTATTCGTCCTGTGTGTATACCTTCAACAGTTATGTGAATAGCCTCAAAGATGTTCTTCTTTCCATCAAAATATATGATTTGAGCCATCTCTAAAATATTAATAATTTCGAATTCATTTTCATTTGGCTTTTTTTTTGGCATATATTCCTCAATAGAATTAATAAAAAAAAAGAGATAGTATTTATGGTTCATAACTCCAATCTTTAAGTTCTAAAACTAATGATTGCCAAACAGTGCCACCAGCAAAAGTTTTGCATATTTCCTCCTTGACAACATTTCCAACCTCCTCAGAGTAATATGACACAAAACGAGAACCATCCTCCATTTCCGCGGATACATTAAAGACATCAAATATCCCTGCATCAACAGATATTTGTTCTGCAGAACATGTATAAGGTACGTGTGTAACAATAAAGGCTAATTCAGTCCATGGGCCATCAAGAGGTATAAGTCCCCAAAACATATGTACAAACCAATCAGTAAAGACAATCTCTGTACCACTAAGGCTCCCACATTTTCCATCAAATAAAGGAAAGGGCATAATCTCCCAGGTTGGATCGAATTCGATGTTCATATACTTCTCAGCTTGAATAGGTATTGGAATTGTGATGGGCCCAATTTTGAAAAAGAACATACCTTTTATTCTTTCATTAAAGGATTCAAGTCCAAGATCAGATTTTCTTATCTGTAGTTTCATAGTAAGTGTGGTAAATACTGTGGTTTTTAAAATTAATTTTTCTAGTATCGAATCTGTTCCAGCGAATAAATCTGACAAGAAAAATCCTCCATGAGGTCTGGATTTTCCTTCTAAAACATATGAACACCCTGTCTCATCGACTACTTTTAATGTAATATCACCTGATAGAGTGTAATTAAATCCAAATGTCATTGATTCAGTATAATGATATGTCCAATAGTCTCCAACTTCCCAAATTGGAACATCTATATCATAAGTTATCACTCTGGTTATGTTTTTAGCAGTTATTGAAGTAACAGGTATCATAATAGAAGATAACAATATTATGAAAATTACCAATCCTACAATATTCTTATTCATTATAATTCACCTCCAAAATTGAGTATTTTCTTTCATTCTCTCAAACATAGGTTTTAGGATAATCTTCAGTAGCATAACCATATTTGGGAATTGTTTATAAAACAAAGAAAAAATGTTAATGTTATGTTCATTGGATTTTGTTTTTGGTATTATAATTTCTTTTGTAGTCCAGTTACTTCTAAATCCATACTCATCTTTTGCTTTTACACGAATTGTGTATGATAATTTACTAGTCCAAGTATGGTTTAATTTAATCTCCTTACCAGAAGGAAATGGTCCATACCATATAGGCCAACTATCCCCCCAATAAACATAAAAATATACATCATCACCTTCTGGATCTGTTGCAGAAAAATTTATACTATATTCAATATCTATTTTTCCCTCCAATGGACCACTAATTGTAGGTGTTTCAGGTGGATTGTTTAACCTACCAATAAATGCCCATGTTGTGTCATTTACTTCATTACCCGAATTATCAACGACAGTTAGAGTAACAGGATAAACACCTTTAGATTCATACGCATGAACTGCAGTCATATCATATTGATTATATCCATCACCAAAATCCCATAAGTATGAGATAATCTCTCCTTCATGGTCAAAACTATTGCTGCCATTAAAAGTTAATTGCTCACCAATATCGCCATAGTATATTCCACCAGTATCAGAAACAGGTATCCAGTTTACAATAACATCTGGATTATAGTCTACCCATTCAATCATCAATCTATCTATATTTTCAGTTCCGTATTCGATATTGAAAAAACCATCATATCCAAATTCCTGACCCCAGCTGTTCTTACAAATCCAATAACCACCATTAGAAATTTCAGGATCGTCCTTCCAACCAACAATAACAACAAAATGACCCATACCTATATTGGGGGAGTATTGATTAGGATTGGAGAAATAATCATCAGGATCATGATTATCCCAACCCCAATCAATAAAATTTTCTTCACATAAAGAATACCATGTACATACAAAAGAAGTTACAACTGGTCCATGCCTTAAAATCTGTGACTTTATAGCATCAATATCTCCAGGTTTTCCTTCAGGATACCAATAACCACAGTTGGATATCGGAATTAAATAATCCTCCCAGTTCTCACATTTTTCATCACAAAGTACGGGATCATTATCATAATCTTCTCCATTATAACCATAAAAGTCAATTGATTTATATGGAAAACATGATTCAGGAATAATACCATTGCAGAAGTTACCCGAAGATCCATTATGCATTATGTAATAAAAGGTGTTATAAGGAATTCCCGTAATGCAATCTCCTGCACGAGGTAGACATGAAAGAACGTATTGTTCTGATAAATCTACATCCAAATCTGCCCTTCCTTCTCTAATATTTATAATACTTTCAAGTACACCAATAGCAGAGAACTGCTGACAGCTACCACAAGGATGTTGATCTTTTGCAGATGTGGTCCAATCTTGTTTCTCATAATCCATCCAATTGAAATAATCTGGTAAATCATCCAAAATAGTAGGTTTCTCCATTTTTTTATTTGAAATCAAAGGATTTGGTTTTTCAATTATTATCTCTATTCTATTATTAGATTTGTTAGTTTTAATACATCCACAATCATCGCCAATTTGGATTTCATCTGATGAGTAATCTTCTGTATTATTTTTAATATTATATTTCTCAATAGAGGTTACTATCGGAATTGTCAAAGAAACAATCAACAGCATGCATCCAAAAATTCCTACTATTTTCTTTTTCATATTCTTTCCTCAAAAATATGTTATGGAAAAAAAGAATCATAAAATCCTTATACAAAAAAATATCCGAAATGATTAAATTATTGAACATTATTTGTTACATCCGGAAAAAAATGACTAAAATTGACAAAAAAGACCTTAAAATTATTTATCATTTGTTACACAATTCCAGACATCCATTGAGTATTTTAGGGAAAAAAGTAGGACTATCTAGAAAGGTTGTCGGGTACAGAATAAATCGGTTAGAAAAGCAGGGAATTATAACTGGATATCCAACTTCGATACAAAATGGTTTATTAGGTTTGGGATTGGTTCGTTTCTATTATACCTTTCAATTTGTAACTCCTGAAATAAAGCAGGAGATTATTGACTATTTCATCAATAGTGATATTGTAACTTTGGTTTCAGAACTTGAAGGTAGTTATGACCTTCAAATAAACGTTTATGTCAATACATTAAAAAACCTTGAATATTCATCAAAATATCAAAATTTATTTTTAAAATTCGCATCATTTTATGAGGAAACACAAAAAAAATATAGAAAATATTTCGATGAACAGATAATGACAGTGTTTCAAAAATCTACCTTTTTTGATCCAGTATTTCTACTTGGTGATAAGAATTTAACACCATCCTCTATTCCAATACCTCCTCCCTCTTTTAAAGAAGTGCTAATTGACAAACTGGATTTTGAAATACTTAGAAAACTAGCTGTAAATGCAAGAATCCCGACAGTGAAACTGGCAAAAGATTTGAACGTTACAACCGCAACTGTTATATCTCGTATTAAAAGATTGATAGATGAAAAAGTAGTAATAAATTTTGGAGTTAGTATCGATTTACCAAAAATTGGATACAGGATATATAATATTGAAATAAACCTTAAAGATTATGATAAAAAACATGAAATTATAGATTATATCCAGAATAATAAAAATATCTCTGAGATTGAGGAAACATTTGGCCGGGGAGTTGATCTAGAGTTTGAGTTTGCTTTGAAAGATGAAACAGAGCTTCAATATATAATCAATGATCTATCCTCAAAATTTCCTGAAACCATCAAGAACTTCAGATATTATCACCATGAAAAGATTCATAAATATAATCATATACCATTTAAATAGATGATTTTTTAGTTTTTAATTTATTTTTCTAAACATAAATAGGATTAATGGTATCTTTCATTAACATTAAGAAATATTTTTCCTTTTTTTTATTAATATTTTGATTTCCTTTTACGTATTTTCCTTTCAATTCCACCAATAATTTTTTTAATATTTTCTTTTGGGATGAAACCACCATTTAAAAATTCATAATTATTAATTATGCGTCCTGTGTGTATACCTTCATTTGTTATATGAATAGCTTCAAAGATATCCTTTTTTCCATCAGAATAAATGATTTGGGCCATTTCTAAAATATCAATAATTTCAAATTTATTTACATTTTGTCTTTTTTTTAGCATGTATGCCTCATTTATATCTGTATAATAAATAAAGATTGAGTGGATTTAGATTCCAACCTTTATGTCATAAGGTTCTTTTGCAGGAAACCAATCGAAATCAAACCATTGTATATAAACAGAGAATAGCATAATAGTTCTTATTTCTCCAGATATAACTTTAGGAACATTCCGTGGTTCATCCCAATAATTCCGTCTCCAAAAATTCAAAAATGAGAATCCAAAGAAAAATGCATCTCTGGTATTATCGATGAAATTATTTTTTTTGATAGTATTAGGTTTATGGTAATAGTTAAAATATGAAGAACTTAGGTTTATACCATACTCGTTGTTCAATATAATGTTGCCTTTGATAGTGCCACCACCATGTATACCACATCCATTGTTTGATATGATGTTGTTTTTGATAGTTTCACCCCCATATATGCCACATCCGTTGTTTGATATATTGTTGCCTTTGATTTTGCCATGGCCTTGAATGCCACATCCATTGTTTGATATGGTGTTGCTTTTGATTGTGCCAGTACCACATATGCCAATTCCATTGTTTGATATGGTGTTGTCCGAGATTGTGTTGTAAATTCCATTGTCACAATAACAATGTATACCTAAACTGTTGTTCGAAATAGTGTTACCTGTGATTATATTCTTATTGCAATCTATATCTATGTCAATCCCTGCATCATAAAATCCATCTCCACTATTTTGTATTGTAAATCCCTTAATTTTTATCCATTCATCAGCAATTCGAACAACATCACCGCTATTTCCCCCATCAATAATCGTGGTATTCATATCCTCTCCAATAAGTCTGATTTTTTTGTTTATGATAATATTCTCATAATAGATGCCACTGGGGATATATATTGTATCACCATTTGATGCTTTATCTATTAAATTCTGGATATAACCAGGTGATTTAAGTTCTTTAAAAGTTGTCTTTTCCTCCTTAATACCAACAGTTGAGGGTATGAAACCTGCTCCGACAAAAAAGACTATAACTGTTAGTACTAGCACATTTCGTTTCCGTCCATGATAACTCATTTATATTACACTCCTGGTGTTTCATATCTCATTTTTACACGACGGGCAACACCTAAATAAAAATATTCAGCAAACGATCCATGATCCAAACTGGTTTTAATTTTTATTCCAGTAAAGCCACGAACACCAGTAAGTCCTCCAGATATATTTCCATAGAACTCTCCATCCCATTTTTTCACACCGTTTAATCCATTGGTACGAATCCATCCACTGGATGGAACCCAAGTTCTATTCATAAATACATGGAATAAATATCCATAAGTTAGTGAATACCCTATTGCTAGAGGATTAATTGAATAAAAATACATCATAATAAAATACAGAGGTCCTAAGAAAAGCACAAGATATGGATTAATATTAGCTATCATTGCAATAATGGGACCAGCAATCATATTATTATCAGTATGTCCCGCGATCAGACACAAACGATTTTCCTCATCATCTAACATTACTAGGTTGCTAATATCCTTTCTTAACAATATTTTTGCAAGTTTTGAAATATGATGATGTATTTTTACCAACTGCTGCCCCTCCATGATACTTATATCCTTGGGCAGCATCCCCAGTTCATAGAGTGATACGACAGTATCGTCAAAGATCTGTGCTGTCTCTTCCCAGGTTGTTACCGTATCCAACCGTGTTTTCGTCCTGGCTATAAGGTTCTCCAGCTCCAATGCTTGGTCAGGTGTCAATAGTACCGAATAATCACGATTGCCTACCTCTACTGTGACCTCAACCAGGTCACTATTCAATTCATTGGTTTCAACAATTTCTCTGGATGCAGTGATGCCTGGTGCAAAAGCAACACTCAGAACCAAAATAATTACTAAAATTCCTACTATTTTTTTTCTCATGTGTTTTCCTCCAAAATTTTATAACATTTATAATAGAAAAAAGAGATTATGGGGCATACGTCGTTGATTTTAATTTAAAATCTTGGATTAACCACCACCAATCTTCTCCTTTGTGAAATGGATCATGCAGCCTAATTGTATGTCCTACCACGTTTCCTACAGTGTCGTTGTAAAATAGATCGATATAGTCTTTATTTAAATGTGAAGTGGTTGAAATGTTATATACATCAAAAGTTCCTGCAGGAACCGTAACTTTATCAGCATGACAATTAAAATTGACTGCTGAAGAAATCTGGAAAATGTTATAATCCTGAAGTGGTATAAGCCCCCAGAATAAAGAAAATCCTTGATCAAGCTTTTCTACAACCTCCTTATAAGTTCCATTTTTTCCATCATGCAATTGGAAAGGTATTATTGGTCTGGGTGGGGAAAATTCCGAATTATAATGATACTTCAATTGAATTGGGATAGAGAGCGTAAGTTGACCTAAAACGATTAACATGATGCCTTTAATCATGAAATTATAAGAGCAGATACCAAGGTCCGATTTTCTCACAACTGTATCATACTTGATAGTCATTCTTTTGGATTCTTTTAAATTCAAACCCATTAGTTTTAACTTGACTATGGGGGATTTAACATTACCTTCCAAAACATAGTAGTCTCCTGTATCATCCACCACGGTATATACCAGGTCACCTGTTATTGTATATTTCATGGTTTCATCAGGATCCGATCTTGCAATTTCAATAATTTCATATGTCCAGCTATCACCTTTTTGCCAAACGGGAACATCTTGTACTGGATCGCTGAGTACCTTGTATGCATTCAATCGACCTGTGCCAATATATTCCTCAGATTTATATGGATCGACATTATCCTCATCACAGATAATCTCCTTAATTTCATCAGGTGTTAAACTAGGATCTTTTGAAAGAAGTAGTGCAGCAACACCTGCAACATGTGGAGAGGCCCCTGAGGTGCCACCTCCAAAAGTATATGTTGATCCCAAAGATGTTGTAAATATCATTGCTCCTGGTGCAGCAATATCAATCCAGTCCCCATAGTTACTTCCACTACCAGGTCCCCAATCATCTTCGTCACACCGTTCATCATTTTGATTGGTTGCAGCAACAGCGGTGGTATTCTCAAATGCTGCTGGATATTTTTTAGAATCTGTATTATTATTCCCAGCTGGTACACATATGAAACATCCTCGCTCATAAGCGTAATCCACAGCATCCTTTATTACATGAGGATACCAAGGTATACAAATTTCGATATTCAAAACGTCAGCATCATTATCTGTGGCGTATTGTATACCTTGCGCAAGTAAAGATTCTTTAAAGATTAATCCATCAGTCCACCTTATCGGCATGGTCTTGCATCCCCAACACACTCCAGCACCACCAATCTCATTATTTGCTACCATACTATGGACACCTGCATAACACGTTCCATGGCCATGTGTATCCATTGGTGTATTATCGTCATCATAGAAATCCCAACCATTGACATCATCAACATATCCATTACCATCATCATCAATTCCATTATTTGGAATCTCATCATCATTTACCCAGATGTTTTCAGCAAGATCGGGATGTGTATATTCGACACCGGTATCAATCGAGGCTATTACAACATCAGGATCACCGGTTTCAATATCCCATGCTTCAACAGCATCGATATCAGCATCAGGGATTCCACCACACTGACCATAGTTGTTTAATGCCCATTGAAAAGAAAAGAATTCATCATTAGTTATCATACATAGCTCCCCAATATAATCAGGCTCTGCATAAACAATATTTGAACATGAAGAATAATCTGTGGCAATTGAAAGGATATCAGATTTCTCTGGGACTCTTAGAACATAGATATGATCAAGTCTTGTATTCTCTGCATTTTTGAATAATTCTTCAATCGCAGATACTTCATATTTTTTATTTAATTCATTAATTGAAGGTGATGTCAAAGCAGTTTCGTTAGTGAATTTTACAATAAATTCACCTGGATGGAAACTAAAGGACGTATTTTTGTTTTTATAAATATTATTAGAAATAATAAAATCGTTTGATGTTCCTATCGCTGGAATGATCGTTATTATCAACAAAGTACAAATTAGAATACATACTATTTTTTTTCTCATTTTTTTCCTCCAAAATTTTTAACACTCATAACAAAAAAGATTATGGGGAGTATGTTGTTGATTTTAGCTCTAACTCTATATGAAAAGACGTATTTCCATTAAACATGTCAATATGATATAGACCATGTGCGATGTTTCCAACATCCTCGGCATAATTTGAGAAATAGCAATCTTGAGCATTAGTTCCAAAATCTACAATACAAGATACATTGTAGACCTCAAATGTTCCTGCTTCAACAATGATGGTATCTTTGTTGCATTCGTACGTGTCATTACCTACCCATCCTGCAGTACCGTTAATACTTTCAAGTGGAATAAGCCCCCAGAACATCGAAAGGTTTGTTTCTTGTATCATTGAACAATACTCGTAATCCCCCGTTTTTCCATCAAATAATGGAAATGGTAAGATTTCCCACATTGGTACAAACTCGGTTTTTTGATACATTACCATTTGAATTGGTATAGGTAGAGTTATAGGTCCGAACTTTAAAAAAGAAATTCCCTTCCTAGTAAATTCATGTTTTAATATTGAAAGATTTGACTTATGAATTTCAAGGGTTGATTTTTGTGATGAAATCCTTGTTAATTTAAAATCAATATTCCCTGGCATATCAATAATTCCATGCAAAGGTTTTATAAGTCCTTCGAGTGTATAAATATCACCTGAATCATCAACAACCTCAAAAATTAATTCACCATTGAAAATTCCTATCATATCAACAGATGAATTTTCTGGTGCTGCTTGATATATATGAGTATTATAAGTCCATGAATCACCAACTTGCCATGTTGGTACATCTGTACTTACTGATATTGGTATATTTTCAATTTTATTCTCTTTGGTCATAGCACTTATGGGTATAGCCACAGTAGCAATCAACAGCGTACAAACAAATATTCCTACTATTTTTTTTCTCATATGTTTTCCTCCTTAACATTTATTTCATTTTGTCCATTTTATTAATCGTAAAGAAAATATTTGAATATGAAATGACTGTTCAAAATTTTAATCAAAATATTAAAATATGTAATGAAAATTATCAATTTGTGTGATACTATAGATAAAATCGATCTCAAAGACAGAAAAATATTATATCATCTCATCATCAATTCTAGACAATCTTTCAACAGTATTGGTAAGAAAGTAGGATTATCAAAGGATATTGTTGCATTTAGAATCAAGAGACTTGAAAAAAAAGGTATTATTGTTAATTATACAACGGAAATAGATCCTGCAGTATTAGGTTGGGGAGTCATTCGCTACTATTTTATCTTTCAATTTGTAAATCCTGAAATAAAACAGGAGATAATTGATTATTTCGTCAATAGTGAGTTAGTGATTTATGTAGCAGAACTTGAGGGGAGCTATGATCTTCAAGTAAATATATATGTCACCTCATTAAGAAGCCTTGAATTCCCGTTTAAATATCCAACGCTTTATTTAAAATTTCTATCATTTTATGATGAAACACAAAAAAAATATAGAAAATATTTTGATGAACAGATTATAACCGTTTTTTCCAAAAATACCTCTTTTTTGCCAAATTTTCTTCTTGGTGATAAGAAATTAGCACCATCTCCAATGCCAATTTCTTCTACCTTTTTAGATGCACAAATTGACAAACTGGATTATGAAATACTTAAAAAACTCGCGATAAATGCAAGAATTCCAACAGTAAAATTGGCAAATGATTTGAATGTTACAACTAAAACTATTAAATCTCGTATTAAAAGAATGGTTGATGAAAAAATAGTTACGAGTTTTTCAACTATTGGTGATGGTACAAAAATAGGATATAAAAATTATAAACTTGAGATAAACCTTAAAGATTATGATAAAAAACATGAAATAATAAAATATATTCAAAAGAATCCAAATATCTTAGTTATTTCGGAAACATTTGGTAGAGGTGTTGATCTGGATTTTGGATTTGCTCTAAAAGACCAAACACAGCTTTTAGATATAATCAATGATCTATCTTCAAAATTTCCTGAAACCATCAAGAATTTCAGATATTTTAGCATAATAAAGTACCATAAATATAATCTTATACCTTTTAAATAAATAATTTTTTAGTTTCTAATATGGACAAAATGTAATAATATTAATGGAGGAATACAAATTAGCCCGGTAATTAAAAACATATAATCATATCCAAGCAAAACAATAATGGAACCGGTAATCATACCTGCACTGCCCATTCCTAAATTTGCAATACCCGTATAAAATGAAAATTGTGTACCTCCAATCTTGGGATTGGTTGCATCCATATAAAAAGTTAATCCTGCCGCATTGGCGCCTAAAGAAAAAAAAGAAATTAAAAAAACTATAATTATATTT